>OLQJ01000122.1_pt1 | contig 65965 bp, 71 predicted proteins | sample 1673231 | NCBI WGS metagenome assembly OLQJ01 (sample SAMEA3136769, study PRJEB25190) | human gut metagenome | biome: human gut; feature: human-associated habitat; material: faeces | place: Austria | collected 2013
TAGGTCTGCGTTGTGAATTGAATTTTAGGAGCGCCCCAGGTACCGGATTGGCACGCTTGCAGAGAATGATTGTTGGCATTATTTTTTGCCTCTTTTGAGGTTAGCATGCCGTCTCCACGCATCCGTAAAATGTCCCTGTCACGCGCACTGGATAAGTACCTGAAAACAGTTTCTGTTCACAAGAAAGGGCATCAACAGGAGTTTTACCGGAGCAATGTTATCAAGCGATATCCCATTGCCCTTCGGAATATGGACGAAATAACAACCGTTGATATTGCTACATACAGAGACGTTCGTTTAGCAGAAATCAACCCCCGAACGGGTAAACCCATTACAGGTAATACTGTACGTCTTGAACTCGCCCTTCTGTCATCTCTGTTCAATATTGCTCGTGTTGAATGGGGAACCTGTCGTACTAACCCGGTTGAACTGGTTCGCAAGCCGAAAGTATCCTCCGGACGAGATCGCCGGCTAACGTCTTCAGAAGAACGTCGCCTTTCTCGCTATTTCCGCGAAAAAAATCTGATGTTGTATGTCATTTTCCATCTTGCCCTTGAGACAGCCATGCGGCAGGGCGAAATACTGGCCTTACGTTGGGAGCACATTGATTTGCGCCACGGTGTGGCTCATTTACCTGAAACCAAAAACGGTCACTCACGGGATGTTCCTCTGTCCAGACGTGCCCGTAACTTTCTTCAGATGATGCCCGTTAATCTCCACGGCAATGTTTTTGATTACACCGCATCCGGCTTTAAAAATGCCTGGAGAATAGCCACACAACGACTTCGCATCGAGGACCTGCATTTTCACGATCTACGGCATGAAGCAATAAGCCGCTTCTTCGAACTGGGTAGCCTGAATGTAATGGAGATTGCTGCAATATCAGGACATCGTTCCATGAATATGCTGAAACGGTATACTCATCTTCGTGCATGGCAACTGGTCAGTAAACTTGATGCCCGCCGGCGGCAGACACAAAAAGTGGCAGCATGGTTTGTGCCGTATCCTGCCCATATCACGACCATCAATGAAGAAAATGGGCAGAAAGCGCATCGTATTGAGATCGGTGATTTTGATAACCTTCACGTCACTGCCACAACGAAAGAGGAAGCAGTTCACCGCGCCAGTGAGGTTTTGTTGCGTACACTGGCCATTGCAGCACAGAAAGGCGAACGTGTCCCATCTCCCGGAGCGTTACCTGTTAACGACCCTGACTACATTATGATTTGCCCTCTGAACCCGGGCAGCACCCCGCTGTAAACATCATTCAAAACACATACAGAAAGGCGAGTTGCAACAACTCGCCAAACACATTCGATCTGCATGATCGAAATTATTCGTTTCACCAGAAAAAACACCGAAGATACAATAACCACATGAGCTGAAAAGACTTTTTCAGTCGGAGGAACAATGAGACTGAATACGACCGGTATTGCGGCCCGAATGATGCTCTCGCTGGACAAAAAAGCAATCGGCGAAAAACTCATCAACGGTCGTCAGATAAACCCGACACCTCTGCAGGTCCGTTACCCCCAAGGGGTAAGAGAAGTTCTGGGGATAATGAGCGAACAATTAGCCATATCCACCGCTGATTTAACCCGAATCCTGCTTGAGGATGCTCTTCATAATATGTTTATGCCTGCGGATAACACCGCAGGGAACATAATAAGCAGAATTGAATACATCATGCTGTCGCATGATATAAATGCGCCATTACTGGCAACATTGCTGTCGCCATGGAATATCCGCTCCACGGTTATACAGGACCCGGCCAGACTTGCAGACTATCTTTCAGCTGACGCTCTCGAACATCTTGCTGAATGTTTTAATCTCAATCCGGACTGGCTGAATGGCCATGAAAACTATCCGATAGCGTTGTCCGGTGAATGGCCAGATACTGCTGATAATTTCAGAATGCTTATTAATGATAGCAGCAACACTGAAGTTATTTTCTGGCATAGTTTCCCCTTCGCAGGAAACACGAAAAGAGAATATTACGGGGTAATATTGAGACAGAAAAAAGAAATAAATGGTTCTGTAATATATCCGGCACTATCATTATCACCAACAATTCTGAACGATGAAAAAAGAAAATGGTTAACTGAATATACAACCAGGCAGAATACAACAATGTCTTTGCGACGCGTCACGTTGAGACCTGGCCTTGCCGGGAACCTTATTACAGGGCAAATACTACCTGTTAGCTTATTTAATACGTCTTTATTACCCTGGTAAATACCAGATAGTACCAAAGTAAAAAATTACGGCACATCCGTGTCATAGCGTTGTTTTGTCTAAATTCTGATAAACAGGAAATTAAATGATGAAGAAAAATCATATTACCCGCACCATCATTGCATCTGCTGTATTATTTTCCTTTAACGCTGCAGCAGCGACGTCATATTTTGAAGCACGTAACGATGCAATGGGGGGCACCGGGGTAGCATCTTCCCATTATGGTGTGGCACCTCTGGCAAACCCGGCTTTACTGACAAAGCACAACAGCAATGATGATTTCAGCCTTCTTCTGCCGTCTGTTGGGGCACAAGTTGCTGATCCTGATGATGTATCAAATAAAGCTGATGATGTTAAAGATGACTGGGATTTGTTTGATAGTGCTGTTGATAACCAGCATGGCGTACAACAGGCAGCAGCAAATCTTAAACATCGTCTGCAGGAATTCCGCAATATCAATGCAGATGCTCAGGTAGGTGTATCAGCTGTAGCAGCCATGGCAAATGACACTCTGCCGTTTGCCCTTATGGTCAAGTCTTACGGAACTGTCAGCGTAAACGGAAAAGTAAACGATGCAGACCTGGATTATCTGGACAAAGTTGCCAATGGAACAATTACCGACGTCGATAAGAATGCCCTGACCTCACGCGCATTCGGGCGTGCAGCTGTAATTACCGACGTCGGAATTTCATTTGCCAAAGAACTGGAAACGGCCGGACAAAAATGGTCTCTTGGCGTCACACCAAAATATCAGCGTGTGGACCTGTTTAACTACAACGTAACGGTTCGTGATTACGACAAAGACGATTTTGACGGTGACAAGTACCACAACACGAAAAACGGATTCAACGCCGATATTGGTGCTTATACAGACCTGAATGACAACTGGACTGTCGGTCTTGTTGCCCAGAACATCATTCCACGCAGTATTGATACTAAAGTCGTCAATGGCTTTAAAGAAACCTTCAAAGTTCGTCCACAGGCAACCGCCGGTGTATCCTGGCATAATGACCTGTTTACCACTGCTCTTGACGTTGATCTGACTCCTGCCAGTGGCTTCACTTCTGACAGCAAACGTCAGTTTGCAAGTGTTGGTGCTGAATTTAACGCATGGAAATGGGCGCAATTGCGTGCCGGTTATCGTCAGAACATGGCATCAAACTCCGGAAGCGCCTTCACCGCTGGCGTTGGTATCTCTCCATTTGACGTCGTACATATCGATGTTTCCGGCCTGGTAGGAACTGACCACGATTACGGTGCAATGGCACAACTTCAGTTCACTTTCTGATTACTGTCCCCGCCCCCGGCACTAAACCCGGGGGTATTTTTATATTCAGTTTAAATAACATGATGAAACCACGTTCTTCTTATTCAAAAACAGCATTCATTCTTTTATTTTCTGTTTTCCTGGTAGCGGCAGTGACAAAAGCAAAAAGCTCGCTTCCCGATATCACCCTGGAACAGGCAAAAGAAATTAATGCTGATAACACCGTTATTTTCCTTTTCCGCCATGGAGAACGTTGCGACCGTTCAGATATGCCATGCTATTCGGATAAAAGCGGAATCACTATTACCGGTACAGAGAAAGCACAGCAGGAAGGTATTAAGTTCGCAACAATCTTCAGTGAATATGATATTTACTCCAGCAATGCGGTAAGAACCATACAAACTGCAAAATTCTTCTCCGGTAAAGAACCCGTCGTTATGGACAGTTTATCAGACTGCAATAATGATCTTTATAAGACGCTTGAATCAATCGCAAGAGAATCTCATAAAAGGAACATAGTAATAATGACACATAATCATTGTTTATCATTTCTGGCCAGAGATAGGCTCGGCAAGAAATTCAAACCGGCGTACCTTGATGCCCTGATCATGCATTACGATGGTACCCGGCTCATACTTGACGGAAAATACAACAAAGAGGCATAGAGGATATTTGAATTTACATAAATTCTGATATACTCAGTAAGATACAAGAGTGTACGGGCACATGTGCCTGTCTGAATTGCAGGTTATCCGGACGAGGGCCGGGAACTGTTTCAGGGACAAGCGCCGGTACGTTCGATTCATAAATCGTCGAGTCATCCATCATGGATCGATTCGGCGCGGAGCGTTAAAGATTACGCTCATATTCGTTTTATGTCTGACGACACATCAACCAGCCAGTATCAGGAATAATCACCTTCAGTAAACTATGAGGCTATTTACCTGGCCACACTGGCATTTATTTCCGGTAACGCAAGTATAGCCGGAAACAAACATCATCCTGTCTGTACCGGAGCACCGGTATATCCCATTCTGATTTAACTGCTCAGGAATTATTATGAACCGTATTATACCTGCGGGGTGTCTTGCCGCCCTTTTTCTGGCTGGCTGCAACTCCCCTTCTCAGCATACTCCTGTTCCGCGTAACTACGGTGCTGCCTCTGATGTGGCGGTTACCCGGCACACTCAGTACACATTATGGGACAAAGGTGTGTTTTCCGGCCAACTTCCGGTTTCAACGGGGTCTCATCTTCTGACAGCTAACAGCGATCGCCTTTCCTTTGACTGGGAAGGTGATGCAATTGAATTACTGAACGAACTGGCCAGAGTCAGGGGGATGCAGTTTAACTACAATGGTGTCCGCCTGCCGTTACCAGTCAACCTTCACGTCCGGGATATGACGTTTTCCAATACGTTGAGACTTATTGAAGCCCAGACAGCCTGGAGAGCAACAATCCATCAATATCCGGGCTTGTTACAGGTCAGCTTCATGCAGCCGGAGAACCGGAAAAAATGAAAGCACTCACCTCTCTCATTTTGCCAGTAATACTGCTTACTGGTTGTTCTTCTTCCCCTACCATCTCGCCAGGTGGTGTCAATACGCCACCACCTGACATTAATGCATGGCTTAAACCACGAAGTGAAAAGCCGGATAGTCTGTCAGAAACACGCTGGAAAATGCTGACCGACGCAGGTAAAACGCTTGGATTTCGTGGTGGCAAGGCTCAGCGTTCATGGGAGCTGATTCAGGCACTCAACGCCCGGGAAAGCACACTTAATGCCTTATACGATTTCCGGCCACTGATTAGCCCGGAAGGCTGGCTACCACCGGTTATTGATGAAGCACAGGACGTAGCTCATATCACGCCAGATCAAATCCGGACCTCTTCCCGGGTCTGGACCATCATTCGCCCTGAACGCTTTGTCAGCAATCCACCGGGCTGGCGTGACTGGCTTCTCCGGGGGCTTTCAACAACAGCCACTCCGGGTACAGAAGGCAGCGTCGTTCCAGAAGACAGCGTGCAACGAAAAGTGTGGGAAACCGCATTACGGCAGGGATGGCAGGAAGGAAGACAAAACGCCGACCTGACGCTTGAAGCCAACCAGAAAACCCTCACCCGTGATTACCGGGGCATGATGCTGTACTCACTTCTCTGGCGTCAGGGCATGATCACCCGTCCGGATGTTTCTGATCAAATGCAAACCGTTACAGGTGACGGGAAAAAACTGGTCACTGGAGATCGTGTTCGTCGCCTTAAAAATCATGCGGAATTCAATCTTCAGAAATCTCACTGGCGTCCGCTTATAGGCACTGAAGGAGGCTCCCGATGAATATTCCTGATGAGTTTGGTCTTTTTCCGTTTCAGCGTTTCACGGCAGATGAACTACGGCATTTCTTTGTCTGGTGTGCCGCACATAAAGTCAGTGATGTGGATCTGACCGGCGGGTCACCTGTATCTGTCAGTCGCTTTGGCCGACGGGTGCGTTGTTCCAGTGCAACGTTACCAACCACACTCATGTCCTCCCTGATTGATGAACTGTTCGGTCGGGAAGTCATTCCCCGCGTTCTGGCAGGCAATCCGGTTGACAGGACGATACAGATTAACGGGGATGCATCCGGTCGCTATGGTCTTAAACGCGGAGAACGCATCCGGTTACGCTCTCACCTCATTCAGGGCACATCTGGTGCGGAGGAGAAAGCAATATCAATAACCATGCGTGTCATCCCGACAGAAATACCGGACATCCTCTCCATGAACATTGAACCAGACCTGCTTGAAGCAATGGTCTGCAAAAGCGGTCTGGGATTTGTATGTGGTGAAACCGGGTCAGGGAAATCAACGCTGTGTTCAGCACTGTACCGTTACATTATGGACAATTTCCCCGACGCCAAAATCGTGACATATGAAGACCCGGTGGAATATATCCTGGGAAATGAAAACGATCTGCTCCCACCGCATCAGGCAGAAATCGGGCGTGATGTGGTCAGTTTTGCTGCCGGACTGCGTTCTGCTGTACGACGTAATCCCGAAATTATCGGTGTTGGTGAGATCAGGGATAACGAAACCGCCGACGCAGCGGTACAGGCAGGCAACACCGGGCATTACTGCCTGAGCACCATGCATACGAAATCTCCTGGTGAAACGCTGGCACGTCTTCTTGGGCTGTTTCCCCCTGTCATCAGGGATTCGATGGCCTGGGCTGTCCTGTCACTGTTGCAGTTCATTCTGGTTCAGGTTCTGGTCAGAACAAATGACGGTGGTCGTAAAGCCGTCCGGGAATATATCGTCATTAACGATGAGCTTCGCGACAATCTTTCCGGAATGCCGCATGCAGAGTGGGGGCATCACATTGATGCCATAATCCGGCAGGAGAAGCGCCGTATCCGGGACCAGATTCTGGAAATGTATATCCGGAATGAAGTTGACCGAAGAGAAGCGATTCTTTTTATCCCGCCAGGGGAGTTACGGTCATGAAAAGAGAAGGTTTCTGGCGATATGCAACACCGCCAGTCAACATCCAGGGCGTACCTCTGCCGTTCACCATGATTTATCTGTTTATATGCCCCTTTCCCTCCAAAACAACCTTCTGGATTTGCACCGGCATCATTTTATTTTTCGTTATTCTCGACCGTTCAGGCTGGACTGTCAGGACGATCTGTACTCGCATTTTCAGCATTCTGAGAGGGGCCATCGCCTCCGGTCGTCCATGGTGGTATCGCCACCATACGGAATCACCACGAGACTGGACTGGCCTCGATTAAATTCTGGAGTCTTTATGTCAGGTAAAAAAACTATCGTTACTCTGCTCCGGGTATCGCTACTGGCATGCCCGTTACTGTTCACGACACCATCGTTTGCAATGATCGACACGCCATCCGTGAAGGTCGGCTTTTCTCCTGAAGGAAGCGCATCCGCTCTGGTGCTTGACACAATCAACAGTGCGGAAAGCTCCATCAGGATGATGGCATATTCCTTCACCGACCCGGATGTAATGCATGCGCTGGCAAAAGCGAAAAAACGCGGAGTGGACGTCCGTATTGTTGTTGATGACAAGGGGAATACGAACCGGGCAAGTCAGGAAGCGATGAAATATATCAACCTGCTGGACATTCCTCTCCGGACTGTAGATGCCTTCCCCATCCATCACGACAAAGTCATCATTGTTGACGGAAACACGGTTGAAACTGGCTCCTATAACTTCTCTCGTGCTGCTGCACGCAAGAATTCAGAGAATGTCGTTGTGCTCAAGAATATGCCGGATGTAGCCGCACAATATCTTGAACACTGGCAGGATCGCTGGAATAAGGGTACAGACTGGAGACCCTGACAAACATTTCTCCCCCGATTTTCTATCCCCCCAGCCACCCCCGGCTTCCGGCGGTGGTTTTTTTCCGTCTTTTTTCAGGAGAAGCACTCATGCCGTCTGTATCCCGCTACCGCACCTGGCTTGCCGTGCCTGCAGATGAAATAGAAGATCTCAAAAAAGCACATCCCCCGATGAACGGGCACACGCCCGTCATCTGGGACAAGGAGCACAAACTCTGGTTCGCCCGCCCGGGGGCGGACCTGTCCAGGCTGGACCGCTGGCTGCCCCGGCCACAGGACGTCTCCATGAACGGCAGTGATCCGGTCACCGAGTTTGCCCAGGTTCTGGAGAATGCCGGACTGGTTCTGAAAGAACTGCCGGTCATGGACGGGAAAATCCACCGTGTCCCGACCGCCGATGACAAAAAAGGACAAAAAAGTGGCGCATATCGCGGATTCCTGGACGGCAGACCTGCCGGCTGGTACAGGGATTATCGCAGCGCGGATAATTCGCCGATCACCTGGACCTTCTCCGGCGGAGAACAGACAGATCCCCGCGCAAGACTCCACCTGAAAGCGCATTCAATGCAACGCAGGGAGGACGCGGAGCGGGAACTGAAAGCACAGTACAACCGACAGGCCGCGTATGCCCGCCGCTATATCAACAAATGGCCGCAGGCCACAGCACATGAATACCTGACCCGGAAAGGCATTCAGGCTGCACCGGGGGTGCGGGTAAACAACAAAAATGAACTGGTTATTCCCTTCAGTAACCGTAACGGCGCGATACGCTCTTACCAGCGTATTCCGGTCACCGGGGGGAAAGATGCCCGCATCCTGATAGATTCGGAGAAAACCGGTAACTGGTTTGCGCTGGGCACACCGCGCAACGGTCAGCCGGTACTGTTTGCCGAGGGCTATGCCACTGCGGCCTCCCTGCACGAAGCCACGGGCCTTCCGGTACTGATGACGGTGGATGGAGGCAACATGATTGCCGTTGCCGAAAATGCCCGGCAAAAGTGGACGCAAAGCCCCTTTATCTTCTGTGCCGACAACGATCATGCAATCCGGGTTAACAAAGGTATCGTCAGTGCAACAAAAGCCGCAGAACTGACAGGAGGATCGGTCATCTTTCCTGCGTTCACCGATGCCGAAAAAGCGCAGGGGCTGACCGATTTCAATGACCTGGACGCAAGCCGGGGACGGGCCGCTTTTCAGCATGTCATCAACGCCCAGTTAGAACACATCGGGGTTTCCACCCCCAACAGTAACACCCCGGAAATGCGCGAGGCACTGGTGATAGGCAACCTCGTTTTTACACCGGTCCACACTGAGGAAAAAACCATGACTCCGACAGAATATCCTGAAACATCACCCGATACAGGGCACAGCCATGACCAGGGACCTTCTCTGCCGTCCGCCACGCAGCAGGAACAACCAGCTGCTTCCAGCAGTAACATTGCTGATGAAACACAGTCATTTACCAGTCACGCCACTGAAAATAACGGCAAAGATGAGCGGCACGCTGATAACGTTCAGGCGCAAACGGAAAGCTCTGTAGTTCAGGACTCCCCTGCAGAATCACCGGCGTCCCCGGAAAGTACAACGGCGTCTGCCCCTGATGAACCCGCTCATCCGGCGGAACCTCCGGAAAAAGTTGTCTCGGTGGCCACAGATAAAGACTGGCGTGAATTTGAAGCCGAACTGTCACAACCGGAAAAAAACGAGTCACAACAGGAATCCGGCACTTCACCTGAAATACCGGCCCCTGCTGCCACCCCCGCATCCCCTGAAGACAGTCCCTCATCTGAAACCATGAATGAATCAGCCGAGCCATCACCTTCCCCTGATGCAGTCAAAGAGGAAATGACCGTGATGACGGAGCCTGATGACAAACAAAGCACCGGAATATCCCCGGATACTCCCCGGGAAGAGGCGGTCAACCATGTAACTGAAGACATTCCCCTTCAGCCAGAGCCGTTCCTTCCTGAGTCAGATGGCCCCGAAGAATACGAAAACTACAGCGCATATCAGGAGCTGATGAACAATGAAAATCCTGAGCATCTGCAGGAAAACAGTGATATGCCGTCGCAACCGGACACAGGCCACGTTCAGGCTGATGAGTCAGAACTTCAGGCCACAACAGATACAGTAGAACCGGCTGTCCGGGATGACCCCACTCCACAGCAACCTGTTCAGAGCACATCATCTTCTGATAATACTTCATCGTTTCTCGACAAAGCGCGTGGCTTTTTTACGCGTAAAAAAACGGATTCACAGGCGCATGAGAACAGTGATCCCACCCCCTCACCGGAAACCACGACGACCACACCGGCACCTGACAGTATTGTCTACGCCCCGGAACGCCCTGATGCACCGATATCGCTCAATCTGGACGAAATCATTAAATCGCTGGAAGGTGAAGAACGAGCAGACAGAACCGTCCTGTACAAACTGGATGGCAAACCTGCCTTCATTGACCGGGTAAACCGGCTGGAAATGGTCAACGGTGCCAGCAATGACGATCGCAGTGTTCTGGCTGCACTTGCTGTGGCCACTGATTTTTATGGTGGTGTCATTGAGCTGACGGGCAGTGATGCCTTTAAGCAAAAAGCGATGCAGTTGATCATCGAGCACAACATCAAAGTGCGCATGAAATTCCCGGATCAGCGAGCGGCGCTCGAAAAATTACGCAAGGAAATGGCTGTCGGTAAGGATACTGTTGTCACCCATAAGCCAACACCGGAACTTAACCGGAATACCCCTGAACAACCAGCAGTCCCAGACCCTGTTCAGGAAAAAGAAGCCACACAATCCCCGGCGTCCCCAGTAGCCCCTGAAGCATCAACCGTCAGCACCGTCCCTGCATCATCACCGGCTGAACCTGGCAAAACGGCAGATGCGGCACAAGGTGAAGAACCACCAGGAAAACTTCGCCCGGGAGAGAGCGTGACTGCCGTACTGCACAATTTTGGTCGTGCTGAATATGCACCCGGCAAAGGAGAGAGTTTCTTTGTTGAGCTTAAAAACCGCAGTGGCAGCAAACTCTACTGGGGGGAACAACTGGAAAGTCTGGTCAAAAACCACCAGAAAGGTGACGTGGTGACACTGACTCTTCAGAACCGCGAACAATTCATCCTCCCGGGAGAGCAAAAAGCACGTTTCCGGAATAAGTGGTCCATGGAGTCAGTTACCAACGGGATCTCGGTATCACATGATAATCCGGATAAAGGTCAGCGTATTCAGGCGATTCCGGTCGAAACCTTTATGAAAGTGGCTGCGCAAATCAGCCAGGGGTGGCCCGAAGAGATGAAAGCGTTACGTATGCCAGAAAACGTCGGCTCACATCTGTTTATCGGTGAAGACCGACATCCGGTCTCCGCGCCACAGAACGCAAATCAGGTAACAGAAATAACCAGCGCAGCCCCTGACAAGCTGACACCTGTTCTGGGATCAGTGGATAAGGATACGCGTGAACTCAACCTGCTACTTGTCCAGAGTGCCGATGAACATCTGCAGGGTGTGGTCCGGCTGAACGGCACATTGTATCCGGCACTGGCCACCCCATCAGCCGACAACAGTCAGCTGGTTATCAATGCGCTGACCGACAAAGGTTTACGCTTTGCAGGTTATGGTGAAGCGGTAAACCACGATGCTGACAGCACGAATCGCCCTGCACCGGAGCTTATGCAGTTTCATCTGAAAACCCGGGAAGAACCGCTTTTTGCTGCTGTCTACACGCCGGAAAAACAACCTGATGCGTTGTACCGGAACCTGGGCTTCGAGCAGTCATGGCAGCAGTGGTCCAACAGCCAAAAGCCGGAGGACAGGCAGGAAAAAACTCTGCATCAGGATCTCTCCCACAGCCCCGGCCGATGAGCCGGTAAGGAAGCCATATGAACATGCATAAGTCTCTGGTTGCCGTGCTCGGCCTTATCCTGATTTCATCCACGGCAAGTGCTGCAACCTGTCGTGCGGGTAGCGCGGCACAGGCCGGTAGTAATACAGGATATGAGCGAGCACGTGCAGCTGCGGATGCATGGTCACAACGTGAAAACGATGTTTCCTCATCCCTGCAGTCCTGTCTGTCACGAATCAAAAAAATCAGCATAAACCTCCCCCAGTTCCCCAGCCTTGACGACATTCTGTCGCAGCTGGAAAACCAGGTCTGCGACGCGGTCGTGGACAAGGTGAATGAAAAGCTGCCGGGGAATATTGATCCCTGGAAGGACTACAACCTATGACCGAAAATACCGAGCCATCCTCGCCATCACATCCGGCACCTGACCCGGAAATACTGAAGAGCACAATCAGGGCTATGAAGCAGTCAGAACAGCGGGCAAATAATGTCCCTGCGCTGATAAAAGCGCTTTTATGTACGGGCACATGTCTTCTTATCAGTATTACTGGTAACGCCATTCAGTACTGGCACTCAACGAATGTGGAGCGCGAATATTTCGCTACAGACAATGGTCGTCTGGTCAGGCTGGCACCAACAAGTCAGCCAGCATGGAGTCAGAATGATGCAATGGCCTTTGGCAGCCAGGCACTGGCGACCGCATTCAACCTGGATTTTGTGCACTATCGTTCACAGATCTCCTCCCTGTCTCCGCGTTTTTCTGACGAAGGTTTTGTCGGATATGTGAATGCATTACAGGCATCTAACATTCTGGAGACGATCAAGAAAGAGAAGATGAATCTGACCGCCACGACAGGTGCTGGCGTTCTGGTACGACAGGGACAAATGTCCGACGGCGTATGGTTCTGGACATTCCAGTATCCTGTCCGTATGCGTCTGGTCGGCCAGACAACCAGCAAGCCAGAACAGTCTTTTGTTTTCGAAATCACCATCCAGCGTGTTGACCCCAGACTGAAACCATCCGGTATGGAAATCCGGCAGATGATCTCCCGTAACGCCGGACCGAACTCCTGAGATAAGTAATATGCAATCACGTTATTTACTGAGCACACTGCTCCTGGTGTGCAGCGCCGCCACGTCTGCAGATAACGCAGGATGGCAGAACGCACGCACACCACAAACGACAAATTCTGCCAGCGATCACGTTCAGAACGCCTCCCAAAACACCGGAGGTGTTCCGGCAACACTGGTAAAAGGTGAGCTGCCTGCCCCCGGGCAGGCCAGCCCGCTGGTACAGGATGCGGCAAGGCTTGATTCTGAGCTCTCCGCCGATGAGATTCGCTCACTACGCAGTCTCATGGCGGATAACGAGCGGGCCATCAATGCGCCCATCACCAGTGTTGTACCCCGTATCAGCTCTCTGACAGTTAATCTGTCCCCCGGTGCCAGCCTTCCTCTTGTTCGCACAGCCATGAACAACCTGAGCGTGGTGACATTTACCGATATCAACGGTTCACCATGGCCACAATCCGATCCTCCTTATAACGCGGCACCAAAACTCTTTGATGTGCAGTACAACGAGAACATGGTGACAATCACACCATTGCGGCCATGGGCATCCGGAAATATTTCTGTCTACCTGAAAGGTCTGTCGGTACCGGTCATCCTGAACGTAACCAGTGGCGAAACAGATACGCCGTCATCCAGTCAGGAAATGGACAGTCGTCTGGATCTGCGAATACCACGGCAGGGACCAACCAGCCCGGTTGTCTCCATCCCGACGGATAAGATCGCCCTGCATGATGCAACATTACAGGCATTTCTGGATGGTATTCCTCCCCGGGACCCTTCAGTTAAGAGGCTGAAATTCACAGGTAATGTCCCGGATACAACGATCTGGCAACACGGCGATGACCTTCTGGTTCGTTCCCGGGCGATGTTGCGCGATGAATTTGAACAGACCTTGTCCTCTGCCGACGGAACTCATCTCTGGAAACTTCCCGTCACCCCACTACTGACTTTCTCTGTGAATGGCCAGTCCATTCACGTGACACCAGAACTGGAGTAATCATGAGTGCTGAACAGGATGCCGGTAAATCCGGAAAGAAACTGGCTGCCCTGCTTGGACTGGGCAGCATCATCTTATTTGGCGGCGGCTATATCGCGTTTTCCAAACTATCAGGGAGTAACAGCGATATGCAGTCAGCCGTGAACATTAACAGTGCAGCAAGCGGCGGAACGCGCAGCGTTACCGAAACGCCTCACTATCGTGAACTGTTAAGAGCGGATAATGAACGAGGGGCCGCAGCTGCAGCCCGCAATAATCAGACGTTCATTGCCAGTCTTCCACAGGGGCTTGATATTCCGGACACTCAGGAAAAGCAACAACAGCCTGCAGCAAAACCGGAAAACTATGCTCATCGCCAGGCTTCCGGCACACCACAGGAGGATCGAGCAGCCAGTGAAAAACGTATGGAGCGGCTGCAAAAGCTAATTGTAAGAATAAAAGATCAGCATCCTGCCGGTAGTACACCAACCATAGCAACGACTATGTGGAATAAATCTCCGGCAGAAACAACAGGGCAGAATGGTACGCAGCAATTCGCATTAAAGAATGCCAGCCTGTCCACGCCTGTAGCAGAAAAAGGGATACAACTGATACCTGCTCTGACCCGTATACCGGCATATATTGATACTGCAGTGGATTCTGATAACCCGTCATCCAAGGTTATCGCAACCATTCCCGCTGGCCCCTGGGCAGGGGCAACGCTGTTCAGTCCGGGAGTCAAACTGGTGGGTAACGGCGTGGAGATCCATTTCGACCGGATGAGCTGGAACGGCATGGACCTTAAGGTCAATGCATATGCTCAACGGGAAGACAACCTGATGTCATCCGTGGCCAGCAATGTGAATACACGCTGGTTTAAACATATCATTCTGCCGTCAGTGTTAGGAGGTGTGGGCAGTATTGGCACACTTTATAAAGATGCCAACACGCAGGTTATTCAGGGTAACTATGGCACGGTTACCGGACGCGTGGGAATGCCCAGTGGTGAAGCTGTTGCGGGCGTTATTGCCGGTGGTATGGCGGAAAGAGGAAGTCAGATATTAACCCGCCAGGCAGAAAGTGAGCCCTATAAACAGGTAGAAGTGTATCAGCATGAAGTCGTATCAATTCTGTTTGTTGACCCGGTAATGACAAACGACGCCAGGTCATCTTCCCTTTCCAGTGGCATTTCCCCTTCAGTTAATCGTACATCACAGGCGGAACAACGCTCGCAGGCACGAATGCAGACAGCCATGGAGCAAAGAAAAGCTGTGATGCAACGTCGGTATGATGAACAACCGGAGACACCATAATGAAACCTGAAACAGAAATAGATGAAACCGGCAGCTTCGGTGAACCCGAAGAGAAACCCGCCCCCTTCTGGAAACGTTCCGTCTGGGGGATATCTGTAGCAACATGGGGGCTATGTGCAGTCGTGTTGCTCGCAGCCATATGGTATCTGTTCCTGAGAGCGCCATCGGAAACAGGCATGCCTCCGTTTAATGATGCGGATGCTGGCGTACAGACCTGGCAAACCACACAAGAATCATCACCTTCCGTTCAGTCCACTGAGACTATGACTGTCCGGACAGGAGAAGATATGAGCCAGCTTGCCCGGGATGTAAAAACAGAGCTGGATAACCGCGATGAAAAAATTCAGGCAACACTGAATATGCTTCACGACAGCATTAACAAGCTGGGCGAAGCTATAAAAAAGGATGAAGAATACGCACAGGAAACACGCCGTCAGCTGGATGATATCCGGAGCCGCCTGAACGGAATAATGACACAGAAAAGCGTCACTGAATCCTCTTCCACACCGCATCCAGCAAAGAAAAAAACGTCGTCTGTACTTAACGGAATGAAAATCATGTCGATGGAAACTGGTATGGCCTGGATTCGCTGGCAGGGTAGTACCTGGGCTGTCAGAGAAGGTCAGACGCTGGGCAATGTGGTGATCCAGCGGATTGATCCGACTACCCGGACCATCATCACCAGTGCAGGGACGTTACGCTGATGAACATGGATGCCCTGACCGCCATTGAGAACTTTGCCAGCAGTATTTTCAGTGCCGGAATGGATTTCCTGTTTACCTGGGGAGAATTCATCGGGGTGATCAGCATGATTACCCTGTTTGCCCGCGCCCGTTCAGCCGGTCCGGTAAAAATGTCTCCCGGAAAATTTATTGCGGGGATGTTAACCAGCTGCATGCTCGTATCACTCCCGGCAATGATTAACGCCGGAGGCGTACAAATGGGATTCAGGGCTGACTCATTTGGCCCGATTGCATATGTACAACCTCAGACGTTTGGCGCTGCTGCTGGCGCAGCAAATGCAGTTCTGTCGCTGGCCAAGCTGGCCGGTGTTGGATTTGTAATGAACGGGATATCCATCTGGCGCAAGGCCGGACTCGATGGACATACCGCACTGAGTGCCAGTGAATCCGTCAGTAAGGGAAACGTCAAATTTATTGCCGGCGTCCTGCTGGTCTTTATCGATCGTGTCCTCAATGCCCTGCTGGCAAGCATTGGAATCGTCTTCTGATTTTTTTCACCTTCATATAAACCACTGATATATCCATTTAAGGAGAAACTATGTCACGTATTCGTGTCGTAGCGGCCCGTCTGTACGCCGCATTTATCCACGCACAACTGTTTGTAATGTCATGCCGGAGCAAACTGACTAAGTTCCTGCTGCTCATTCCCATGATGTTGCTGCCCAAAGCCGTTCTTGCCGATGGAGATCTTGCCGATATGGTTCGCAATGTCGAACAAGGTGCCAAAACAGCACAGTCATCATCACTGACTATTGCGCAGTTCATCGGCGTAATTCTGTTTCTCGGGGGCCTGATTGGCCTGAAAAAAGTTGGGAAACAAGGGGGGATGGGACTGGCTAGTTGCATTGTATCTATCGTCATTGGGGCGGTACTTGTCGCCGGACCTGAAATGATGAGTCGCAGCCAGAAACAGTTGGGGATTTCCTCAATTTCCATTGGCTAATCTTGTCCAGGGCACTGGCATTTATCCGGTGCCCTTCCTATTCGGCAATACAAGGAGGCACATATGTCTGCCTGGAGCCCGGAGCACATAACGTTACGACGAACAGAAAACGGCAATGTGATTGCCCACGACAGTCGGGACGATCAGGAATTCATTTTTGCAGAATGCTGTTCCGATGAAATCGCAAACATCATTCTGGAAGCCGTGAAACGTTACACCAGTACGGAGCCTGCTCATGCAACACAGCATTAAAGACTTGTGGTTGTATCCCTTTCCAGAAATTGATGTGGTTCATACACAGGAGCCACTGTTACCGGAACCGGAATTAACAACGCCCGGTCGATGTATCTGCTGCCGGCAAAACGTCAGGCACCGTTTCAGACTGGATGACTCATGGCCACTCAGACAGCTTACCGACACAATCAGTGACACACGAGTTCGTCTTAATAAAGCCACAGAACATCTGGATAAGTTAAAAAAGCGTGGTGAACCAGTCGCAACCGGCGAAAAGGAAAAGTACAACACGGCAGTAAAAGCCGCTGAACGGGCGCTTGAGCAGGCCCGTCTGTCTGCCAGACGTCTTTCACTCCGCCATGTACAGAAAGCTGAAATCACCAGTACAGAGTCGTTGTCAGAGAAAGAGCAGGAACTGTTTCATGAAGACGGCCCGCCTTACAGCTTATGTGCTTTCTGCCACGCCTGGCATTCACTGAATGGTTATGCCGCAGCACAGGGCGTTATGGTGTGGCTACCCGACCTTCATCCATCCACGGTCGTGGCCCTTAACCGTCGTTCATTACAGGAAGTTTTCAGTAATGATAAGTTCCGGGTCCGGCGGGGACGGGAAGCGCTCTCTGCACTGATGCAAAACAGACTGGCGGTTGAGGATAAATTCCGCAGTTTCCGCCCGGCCGATTTCGCTGACGTTTTTCGTCGCTATCCACCTTCCGGTCGTTCGCCCCTGCGTGAAAAAATGAACGGGATTGCCCTGATTCTGACACCAGATTCATTCATCAAAAAAGAATACGTTGATTGATTTTTCTTCATGCCACTCCAGCGCGGGGTGGCATTAAAAAAATCAAACTGCACAAACCTCCCTCCTGTAAGTCCGGAGTTCCCTCACCTATGAACATAAACCGTTTCATCTTCACTATCGAAGACTGTCTGAACACGCTATCCCGTTTCTCTGTCGCAAGCAGTTTTGTTGAGTATTGCGATTTACGTACTGTAATTGGTCTGGACAGACAGGATCGTGAACGTCGCCCATGGCTTAATTCGCCCTATATTGCAGCCACAAAGCGTGGAGAATATCTCTCTGTCTTTGAAGTCAGCGGTGCTTTCAGGGAAATGGATGAAGCATCCGACCAGACTGGCCCAGGTTCACTGGAATCGCTGATCACCAGCATGAGTGACAGCCTGAATACGGCATATAAAAACAGCGGTCATAAAATCAGCTGCGTTTTCGAGCGTGACCCTGAAATGGGGAAAGAAGAAATCGAAGACATGGTCGCCCCACAAAAACGCTCACTGGCTAATACAGGTATCCAGTTACAGGATGTGGTCGATGAGAAAGTCACAACACTGTCCCCATGGCTGGTCCGGGAGCGCTGCTGGCTGGCGATCTGGAGTGGACCCGACCTTATCAGCAACAGCGATCGCACCGCCCATGATGAGCTTGTCAGAAGACTGGCTGAACGGGTACCGAAAGCACGCTTTGCCCAGTCCCCCTGGCAGTGGACCTTATCTGCACTGAAAATCCGCCACGAAGCTTTTCTTGATAATGTGGAACAGGCACTGAGACATTCATCTGATGGCCTGATTCTCCGGCTACTGGATATACACGAGGTCGGGCGTGAAATACGTCGTCAGACAGAACGGTACAGCACACCGCGTAACTGGCAACCCCACCTGCCTGAAGATGCCCAGCCAGCGGGATATCGCTGGACTGACGATGAATCCGTACTACATGCTCCTTCATTGCATTTGCAGTTATTCAACACGCAGGTGACCACACAGGGCAACCTGGTTCAGGCGGGCGGACTCTGGCACGGAATGGTATCGATTACTTTACCTCCGCAAAATCTGCAGACGTTTAACGAACTGGTCCGTGCCGTCCCCCGCGCAGTCCCCTGGCGCATCAGAATGGATCTGATGCCCGGCGGGATGAAGGCTCTTAATCTGAAGAAAACGCTTCTGACTTACAGCAGCTTCATTTCTGCCGTTCGTCCAATGTATGAATCCGTTATGACTCTGGCGGCAACGGATGAAAAAGAACCTGTCTGCATAATGACCATCATGGCCTCCACGTGGGGAAAAACACGTGAAATATGCGCACGAAACCAGGCCATTCTGAAATCGGCCATTGAAGGCTGGGGCGTATGTGGCACCACGACAACATTTGGCGATCCCCGACGCGCCTGGGTGAATACCATTCTCGCGGCGTCCGGAGGCTCCGGCCCGGTTCCCCTGTATCCCCCGTTGTCACATGCCATCTCGCTTTTCCCGCTTAACAGGGCAGGCTCTGTCTGGCGAGGCAAAGGGAATCTGATGTTACATACAGAAGACGGTTCCGCATTTGAGGTTGGTCTGGCGTCATCCCAACAAAATAAACATACAGAACTGGCACCAGGCGATCCGGGACTGGGTAAATCAGTTCTGATTAATACGTTGTCGGAAATACAGATATCATCTGCTCAGAAAAACCTGCCCTTCATTGCCTATATCGATAAGGGATACAGTGCTCAGGGACTGGTTCAGCTTATTCGCGACAGTCTTCCTCCGGAAAGAAAAGACGAAGCTGTCGGTATTATTCTGAGCAATGATCCGGAATACACCCGTAACCTTTTTGACGTGATGTACGGCGCTAAAAAGCCTATTACGCCGGAAAAGAATTTCATGTCATCGGTGCTGTGTGCTCTCTGTGTCGATACCGGTACCGGTCAACCCTGTAACCCCGGAGACACCCGACAAATTATCAACCAGCTTATCGAGCTGGCTTTTAAAGAGTACGGTGAAAATAATCCGCGACTTTATCGCGCTTCAACGGAAGAACTGGTGGATTCAGCACTGCAGGACTCGGGACTGTATGAAAAACATGATGCAGCCTGGTGGGCCAGATCAACCTGGTTCGAAGTCCGGGATATGCTCCACAATGCCGGGTATATCATGGCGGCTCAGCGGGCTCATTATCAGGCAATGCCCCAGCTTCCCGAAGTGTCCTCGATGCTGGGCCATACCAGTCTCAGGGATGTTTTCGGTACTGTTCAGCGTGATGGTTCAAACGAGCTTCTGCTGGACTACATCCGCCGCGCCCTGGAGCAGGGACATAACGACTACCCCATGATATCCGGGTATACCCGGTTTATGATCAACCCGGAAACCCGGGTCATCGCTGTCGATCTGAATAATGTTGCCGGTGACAAAACGCCTGCAGGCAGGCTTAAAACCGGCATCATGTACCTGCTTGCAGGTCAGATCGCCGGTGGTGACTTCACCCTGCCACAATACAGGGATGAAGTGTTAAAGCAGCTTCCACGGGAATACCATGAAATCGCTCTTAAACGTATTAACCAACTTGATCAGGAGGTTAAGACAAAAGTTTATGATGAACTGCATAACGCCCGGGGAATTGACTTCATCTGGGAAAATCTGGATACCCAGGAGCGCGAACAACGCAAGTTTGCTATCCGCACGGTTCTGAGTACGCAGTATCTGAGGGACTACCCGGAAAGCGTTCTTAAGTCAGCAAATACTCTCTGGTTAATACGCTACAAACCCGAAGATATCCCCGTACTGAGGGATAACTTCAACGTGCCTGAATTTATGCTGAAACGCTTCCTGAAAATGCCGGAAGGCCCGGCACCAGATGGTAGTGGTGTTCCTGTTCTGGGAGTATTCAGGGTAAAAAGTGGCACGCTTGCGAGAATACTCAAATTTACCGTCGGTCCACTGGAGCTATGGGCGCTGAACTCATCGCCAAAAGACAGTGCCCTGCGTAAAACGCTGACAAATAAGTTAGGTTCAGTTCGGGCACGTAAGATTCTGGCCGAAAACTTCCCCAGAGGTTCTGCAACGTCATTAATTGAGCACCGGGCGGGCCAACATAACAGTGACAATGTTATTGAAGATCTGGCCTCGGAGCTCATCCGAAAACAGGGATACAATCTCTGATGTGTACAATTCATATCACCCCACGCTGCCGGAGACCTGCCAGAGGGCAGGTATTTCTTAAAAAACTTGAGGTAAAAGGTGACAGTTTCTCATTCACTCTGCCGTCACGTCTCTTCAGGTTACATCCGGCCCCCAATCCCAGAGTGATATACGCCTCGGATGCCAGAACACAGGGAAAGGTTACAGGCATGCGGCTGTTGTTGCCGTCCAGCACAGATGAGCTGATAACAACGGCAATATGGCAGGTTTCTGTCCCGGATGAAGCACCATTCGACGTTCAGCATGTCATCCAGTGGATACTCCCTTCACCGCTGGCTTCGCTGATGTCCGATGATACCTGGTTATGGCCATCCGTTCCCGGAACGCCGGCACTGAGTGCCGGTGACTGGCCTGTCATGGATACTGACCCGTCCACCTTACGGCGCGTCAGACGTCGTTCTTTCAGCATCATCGATAACCGGAACAGGAAAGGTTATATCACCAGGCGATATCAGTGTTTTCCACTGGCCCCACTACCTGAAGACAGAAAATACGACAGCCTTCCTGACCTTGTGCTCCACCCCGAGCAGGAGACAATAAAATGCAAAGAAAAACATTACTCGCAGCCCTTATAGCCATCCTGAGTGGAACGGCATGCCAGGCTCATGCGTATTCAGTCACCGTCGTCGCCAGCCGCCCCGTTGAACAGCAGGTCGTCCCCAGAATGGAGGCCATCAAAGGTGTGCTGAGTGACATACTGAGTACCCAGACAGCCACGGGTACCGCTATCAATCAGAACTCTGAAAAGCTGGCAAGTGTCATTGCCCAGAACGGACAGGCGACACGTCAGCAGATGATTTTCAGTAATGAAACTCAGCGCCTCGAGGAGGCACGGAAAAGCTTCACCGTGCCAGACTCCATCTGCAGTGAATCCGCATCAGGGATTGCAACAGAAAGCAAAAGTGCCTCAGCATCCGCAGCCTCAAAACTCAGTAAAGGTGGCGGTGTGAGCAACCGTAACATCCGCGACCGTCTGGCCAGCGCAGCAAACTCTCCCGTGCGGGAAGCTTATGATGGCGCGGCCATACACGCCAGTTACTGTACAGAAGCAGAATATGCACGTTTTGGAGGAACCGCCGTTTGTCCTTCTGTGGGCGAAATACCAGGTGGAGACAGTCAGGTACGCTCGATTTATCACGGCGCAGGTACAGCGGACACACCTGCGGCACTGACATGGGATCAGAAGCAAATAGATGCAGCGACGGCTTACATGAAAAACACTTCCCGCCCCTCTGCCGGTCGTGCTCTGGGTAAAGGAGAAGTGAATACCCAGAGTGGGCGAACCTACGTCGGACTCCAGAACGAATACAACGGCATCATTGATTCTGCGTCGAATCCCCAACTGACGCTGATTGCTGACAGCACGCCTAATGAAACCACACGTAAAGCACTGGCTGAAACACTGCAGTCAGACTCAGCGGCCGCTTACTTCGACCAGGTGGCTTCACCAGAAGCAAAAGCACGGGGATATATGAGTACCCGTGAGTTTGAAGCTTTTGAGGCTGGCCGGCGCTACGCCAACACAGCATACCTGGTGGATTTACAGGAAATGCAGGGAGATAACCTGCTCCGTGAACTGGTAAGAATCACTGCGCAAATGAACTGGCAGCTGAACGACCTGAAAGAACAGATCCGCCAGGGTAATGTCATCTCTGGACAGCAACTGGCTCTGACCGCCCGCCAGTATTATGAAAAACAACTCGGTAGCCTTGAGAAAACAATCAATCAGGCAAATGCACGTTGAAAGCTGACGTCAGAACAGGACTGAAGAAATGAATAAGTTACCGGAAAATTCAGACCAGACGAAAAACGTCAAAAAATCACCATCCATAACCCGCATAGCCACCCGGGGAATTATTAACATTTTTGTTCCTCTGATGGAGACTCGCCTGATAACGAATTCTGTACAGCACATGCTGGAACAACAAAAACGCAGACTGGACAGATTTCGTCAGGTAAATAATAAAAAGGCGCAACTCCACCTCACGTGGGAAGAAGCTCTGCAGGCCAGCCATATGTCAGTAGACGATCTGGATCGTCGTTTCCGCCGGCGCAGAACAGTATGGCGATTCTGTTGCTGGAGTCTGCTGGCCATCGCTTTGTTTCTCAGTGGTATGCTCTTTGCCGCCTCTTCATTACCTCTTACGACTCTGATACGCGCCATCAGCACTCTTGTGCTGATACTGTCAGGCGTCGCTCTTTGTGCTTCCAGAGCACTGATTGTTACATACCGCCTCTGGCAGTTGCATGAACGAAAAGTCAGCGAACCCGAGCAGGGGACTTTCCGTGATTTTCTGAACGACCGCAATGGCTGGCGCAATGCCACGTTAATTGCCGTAACCAGTAAACAATACTGATCACGTCCAGATGCCAATACCACTGGCATGTCGCCATCCCCCTTAATTAAATCCTGTGTGGCCTTTGCCCATACGCAATTCTATTCCGGAGTTACTGTGAAAATTTTACTTCGCGCACTCTGTGCAGGCCTTGCTATATCCTCACTGCCGGCAATGGCTTCAGTGACCTATCAGGATATTGTGTCTGCCGCAACCAATCCTGACGATCTGTCCCGTCAGGCGCTGGTCACGATATTCGGTGATGTGGTCACCAATCCACTGTCAACCAGCGCCCCCACCCTAATCGGAAGCATGTTCGGGGCGTTCAACAGTATCATCGCCGTACTTGCCGTTGTCTGGTTTATGTTCATTGGTATCCGTCATGTTGTGCGTTCGGGGCATCAGGGACAGGTATTCAGCACCGGACGCGATGTCGTCGGCACACTGAGTGTCGTTGCAGGTTTTCTGATGATCGTTCCAACCGGAAATGGCTGGAGTCTCGCTCAGCTCATTATGTTATGGGGCGCATCGATAATGGGGGTTGGGTCCGCCAATGTGATGGTTCAACTTGCCGCTGATAATATCGCAAATGGTTATTCAATGACTGTACAGCCAGTTCAGGCATCCACACGAACAGCAGCGCGTGGCATTTTTGAAATGGAACTGTGTAAGTATGCGGTTAACGCAGGACTAAATGATTTTAATCAGACGGCCAAATCCTCGACTTCACTGATGACAGAATCAGCTAAAACCGCCAGTGGTAATTACACTGTCACGGTATCCAATGGCAGCGGTATCTGTGGTACAGCCAGCCTGTCAGTAGAAGGAAACGGAACAACAGATCAATCGACGATTGGAAAATTCTTTAATCCCTTCAGTAAAAACGAATACAGCGGTGTTATCTCAGCACAACGTGCAGCCATGGATAATATGATTAGCGACATGGACAACGCTGCCAGTGAGTTTGTGACAACATTTCTGGAAAAAAGAAATTCTGGCAACGGCACATTGCCGGATATCGAGACACGGATTCAGAGAGCAGCCGACGAGTATGAGCGTGCTGTACAAAAATCGCTACCTATTGATAACGGAGAACAATCCAGGAAAGAAGCTCTCAAGTCTTATCTCACAACCTATGGATGGGTAACGCTTGGCGCGTGGTATCAGACCTTTGCCACTGCTAACCAGCGTCTGGCAGAGCTGGCTGACAGAGCTCCAGCTGTAACTTCAATGTCATCACTTGGGGAAGTTGGCGATACTGATTTATTTAGTGCTGTTATGGGGGCATACAAGACTCAATTGCAGAATTCAACTTATACCCCACCTTTAGGTACTATAACTTCAGCAGACGAACAACTACTTTCAAAAACAAGCACGCCACAAGATGCTTTAATCAAGCCCACAGAGAAGTTTGGGCAATGGCTTACGAACAATATTGCCACCGAGTGGACTGATTCGGGTACAAGTAGCAATCAAGTTAATCCACTGATAAAAATGAAAAATATTGGTGATAAAACTATGGTCGCTGCAGAGGGTATTTGGATTACTTATACATCTGCTAGAGTTATTACTTCAGGAACTGGGAGTTCTATATTTGGTAAATTCATAGATTTGACGACAAGTGCTATTTCAACACTAAATGCCTTACTTGAGGCCTTAGCGCCCCCCGTATACTTTCTGTTACTACTGCTGTTTTGTGCAGGATTCTCTTTATCTATTTATTTACCATTTATTCCGTTTATTTTCTGGATGACTGGGATTGGTAACTGGGTCATTAGTGTATTAATCGGATGTACAGCTGGACCTCTGTGGGGGGCAACTCATCTAGGCACATCACAGGACAGAGGGAGTCGTGCTGCCTACGGTTATATATATTTAATAGACAGCATGATAAGACCACCTATCATGGTTTTCGGATTCTTTTTTGCCTCTGTAGCCATTATAGCAATAGGTACTATATTAAACTTTTTATTCGGTGCTGCACTGACCAATGTACAAATAAGTTCATTTACAGGTATATTTAGCCTCGCAGGTTTCTTACTTCTTTATGCTAGAAGTTGCACAACCATTGTAGCCGCAGCATTTGCCTTACAAGCATACCTCCCAGACCATGTAATTAATTTCCTAGGAGGACGTGATGGTGTAAACACGCTTGGCAATATGGCTGGTTCAATAAAAGAGATTTTTGCTGGCAGCAATAGAAACATAAGACACGCACCTAATATAAGAGAGGAGCAAATTAAAAGGATGAATAACGACAACAATAAGGATGGAATAAAGGGATAATAACTTAATATATGACTTGCCATATACACTTGGAGAGATTAAAATATCAAAAAGTGTTTATGGAGGTCATATATAATGATTGGAGCATATGCAAACCGTGGCGGCACCCATTCTAAAAAAGAAACATGCGTGATCGCATTCGCACTTTTCTACATTATTTTCGCCGTCCCATTACTAATCATTTGGAATACACCTACCAGTTGGGGACTAGCAGTAATCCCAACTGGATTCCTGCTATACTCCGGATATAAAAATGGAAGAAAGAAAAGAGCAATCGTAAATAATATCCTAGAACAGATAAAGACTGAATATCATGATGTATTCGATCCAGACCCATCTTACGAACACAAATCAATATCATCATTATATTTCGGAATTGATATCAAAAAAGGTACTGCGTTATATATTCGGCTTTACCCCAATAAAACATTAGATGTCATTGGCATTGATATTGATAATTTTACACGGACAGTAGTAAGAGAAAACTGTATGGAAATACACACAAAGTATGTCAATATGCCAATGTTAGAATTGCCTATTGGTGTTAACTCTGCTCGTTCTATTGCAAACACATTGCACGCAATGGCAAGTCGAGGATATGATTACCCTGTCGACTTTCCTCGCCTGATTCAGGAAAAGCGTAAGGAGTGGGAGCAGATTGCAGGTATGCCTGTAGCTGAAGTATTTTAAGATAAGCAGCCTCCATAACTGCCGGTTCAGATGAGCCGGCTTTTGTTTGCAACAACACATAGCTTATGCCGTATTAAATAAACCCAAGGACCTATTTATGGCAAAAACAAAACAGGAATGGTTATATCAGTTACGTCGCTGTTCCAGCTTAAAGACACTTGAGAAAATTATTGCTAAAAACCAGGGCACTTTGACCTCAGATAAAATAGAAACATTCAACTCTGCAGTTGATCATCGCCTTGCGGAACTGACAATGAACAAATTGTACGACAAAGTACCGGCTTCTGTCTGGAAGTACGTAAAATAACGCCAACAAAAAGAGCAGGGAATCCCACACCTGCTCTCATTCCTGAATAAACATATCCAATATATTCCAATGCGAAGAAATAATCTCCGTAGAAACACCCATGAGAAAAATATCATATGGGAGAAAATCGCAATTATCACAGCCAGCGCATTCATTATTTTCGCTGTGCTCTGGCATTAATTATTTTCAACACAAAAAGGAAAAAACAATGAATCTGGTAGACGCCTTTGTCAAAAAAGTAATATCCGGGCCATATGAAGAATATGGAAAATGGTGGATAGATGTTGAATACATTTCATGGGGTGTTCCCGGGAAAACAAGACTGATGTTTGAGTCAAAGGAGCAGGCACTGGAAGTTAAAGAAGGGTACAAATTTTTAACGTGAGATCTCTTTTTTGATTAGCAGGATTTTTGACATAGTGTGGGACAAAGCATAGAATTGATTATGTTAGATACAGACTGTCTTTTCCCGCCCAGAGCAACCAACTCTGTAGCGGAACAGTAAAAAAGCCGACCTCACCAGTCGGTTTTTTTACATCTGTTGTTTCTGCAAATCCGCCCCACCATGCCTGTTATACCGGGAAGACTCATGTTCTGGTTACCGTCATCACGACAGAAGTGTCGCCAGACAGTGCTAACCTGCGGATTACAAGGGTGGTTGTTATCAAATGAACAGAACACTATTATAAGAACGTTAGCTGAAAAGAGATTTCCTCCAGTCAGGGCCACCAACTCTGTAACGGAACAGTAAGAAAACCGACCTCATCAGTCGGTTTTTTTACATTTATTACTTCTGAGTAACGACAAGCTGTACGTAGCAAGCTCCCTCTGGCGTGGAGGACGTCAGCGGGCTACTATAATGTTGTCTAGGCATTACAGTAGAGCCCTTGGTTGATTGATAGAACAATCTCCCGGGGCTTTCACAAACGCTTTCAGCTTACAGCCTCAAGCTCCCCACCGCGATTTTGACGACTTTCGTATTTTGCAACAATATCAGGTGGTCAGCCTTTCCCGTAAACTTATGGCATGTTGCATTAATCAGGTAGAACAAATTATCATTTTTAGCGTCAGTTATAGACAGCTCTTTTCTGGTCAGAGTCATCAACTTTGTAGCGTAACAGTAAAAAAGCCGGCCTCACCAGTCGGTTTTTTTACGTCTTTTGTATCTGCAAAATCCGCCCCGCCATGCCCGTCACACCGGGGAAACTCATGCTCTGAACCTGAACCAGCCATCTCAACTTTGCCGTCTTCTGAAAAAACTGGCACATTCAGTTCGATAACTACCCATAAATACAGAGAGAAAATCCGATGTCAGAAAAGTGGAGTAAAGAATTCGACTCTTGCTTTCAGGTGGGGAGCATAGAAGAAATTGCCGATGCTCTCGAGAAACGCAGCGGAAGCGAGGAAAACGCGTTAGCCATGCTGGCAATGACAGCCTTCACACTCATGACCCGACGTGGTATCTGCGAAATGCAGAACGTGGCCCCCGATGGCAAAGGCATTCGGCTGGAGCTAATCGGCTTCAGGGGAAATGAAACAATACCGGATACGCTTCATTGAAGAAGAAAGGGCGCAATGAGGTCAGCCTTCGCAACAAAGCGGCGGCAGAAAACCTGCCGCCGTGTTGCCCGTTAACGTTTAACTTCGTAGGCTAACGTTGCCACAAGCACTGTGTTTCCCTGCTGGAGCCGGAGTACGCAAAGCGAATCCCTCACCATCCAGACAAAACACAGAATCGTCACACAGATGACGATTAACATCATTAAAAACGTTCGCTGTGGCATCATAGCCCCTCCATTGCCTTACGGCGGTTATCGGGCTACTATAATGTTGTCGAAGCATTACAGTAGAGCCCTTGGTTGATTGATAAAAAAATCTCCAGGGGCTTTCTGCTGTATACCGTCCACAAAACGCTTTCGGCATACAGCCTCAAGCGCCCGCAGCTATTCTAACGACTTTCGTATCTGCAACAATCCTTTTATCGCACGGCTAACTCCTCTGGTTAGCTCTTATCACCTGAAAATAAATTTTTAACCTTTCCGTTCGATTTAAATTCCAGAAATGGAGACTTTGTCATGTCTTACAATCGACAGCCTGTCGCAGAAGATCCTATGCAGATATGGGGCGCTGTTGGTGTCCTTCTTATCCTGCTGCTATTCGTCATATGGTTATTCTTGCCGGAAGTGGTTTACGCCAGCTGCCTGATTCTTCATACCTTATGGGGACTGGTCGACTGGGGACCATTTCATAACTATGCAGCACCACGATACAACCTGCTTGCCATGACCGGTAACAACGCCGCCAACATAAGCTATAGCCAGTGGGTTAACGTCATGGAACAGACCATAGGTATTCTGTGGATGTACCTCTTACCTGTGACACTCTGGTGTTTGTGGGAGTGGTATCAACATCCGGGACAAAGCCGTTTCACCCGCAGACCAGTAGATATTACCCGACTGCCACACATCTTTGCTTCGTTATCCCCTGCTATCGCCCCTGTACTGGCAGATGGTGATCCGGAAAAACTCTTTCATGGTGGTAAACGACCTGAACGGCGGGTTGCTCTCACCCCGGAAGCATTTGTCGAACAGCATACTCTCATCACCAATATGCAGCTCGATGTTGCAGCTGCAAGACGATGTTTCATGGCCCAGTTGGGTAAACCTTTAACGTCCTGGAAAGACATGGCACCACATGAAAAAGCGCTCTTTGCCATATTTGGCCTTCAGTATTTCCTGGATGATCGTAAGGCAGCATTAAAGCTCATGGATACACTGAACCTCTCATGCAGAATTAAAAGCAAACGGGACAGCGGGAAATTCTGTACCCCTGTTTATTCACTGGCCAAATCAGCTTTCCAGAGAGTGATTAAAAGCAACGGAGCACAGCAATGGCTGAAACAACATCGCTACGTCCGCAGTGGGCTGGTCTGGCTGTATGCACATGACCTGCGGCTTACGCCACCCAACTGGATTTGGCTGAAAGGCGTGGACAGGACGCTGTTTTATGCATTACACCGCGCCAATACCACGAAAGGATTTATTGAAGGCGCTGGCGTGGTGGCCGTTGCACGTGCAGAGGCCGAAGCCATGCGTTTTGGTCTTCCCTGCCCTGAACCCTGTGTTGATGAAGCGGTGGAAGGCTTACGGCGGGATATGCTCAGTCTCGGTCTTATCTGGGATGAACCACAACCAGATCGCGACCGGAAACGCCGCATCCTGACCAACTGGTCCCTCACCGACGACATCCTGCCCCGCACACCTGCTACAGACAACGAATTCTGATTATCCGGAGAACTGAAAATGACAATCGAGTACTTTGCAACACGCATTGCAAAACATATTTCCGTGCAGGCAATCTGGCCGGATGGCAGGACAGAAATTATTGCCGTCCTTCCACGGGATGCCCTGTCAGGGCTGGTAACACGAAATAATCAACTGATTCATATAGCCTTTGACGCCATGGGCACCCGTAACAGAGAAACCGTCCTGATTGATAAACAGGAGCATAACGCTGACCAGATACTTACAGCTATTGATTCCTGCCTGCGCCTTGAATATCTGATGGAACGCCGCTTCAGCAGAACACCTTTGTTCCGTGGCATAATCGCCAGCGTTGTGCTGTTCGTAATGGCAACGATTGGCTTCTCTCTGTTCCGCTATGTTGATCGTGTATTCTGGGATGATACAACGCCTGAAGCAGTACAGACAGCAGGTGAGCCACGACTGCTACCCCCTCACCTGAATCACACTGTGCCATTAAATGAAGGCATTCAACTCCCGGTTCCCCCGAAAAAAGACGTCCAGGTCCCGGAGAAAACAATCACAAGCAAAAATCCGGAAGCCGCAGCTGCGCGACATAATCTGGCTACTGTTCTGAAGCGGAACGCCGATCGGGGCATGTTTACCATCAACCTGTCATCCGGTCATGAACGAACCCTGTTCGCATTTCTCGATCCTGCCTGTCCTAACTGCAGACTTCTGGAGCCGGCCTTAAAACGCCTGGCCAGCGACTTCAATGTCGTTATCTACCCGGTTTCAGTTATTGGTGGAGAGGAATCCACCGACCGTGTGGCACCACTGCTGTGTGAAAAAGATGCTCAGAAACGTGCTGCCGGCTGGCACCGACTGTATTCCGCAGATAACGGAATGATGACGCCACCAGAAGAAACAACGCCTGCAGATGAAACATGCCTGAAAGCGGCCAGAGCTGCAATTGATGTAAACAATGTCGCCTTCCGTAAGTTCGGATTTGCCGGTACCCCATGGGTGCTGTCCGACACCGGCTGGCATCTGCCTACAGGAATTCTGCAGGAAACTGGCACGCTTAATTTATTCCTGAAAACCACCGACAGCGAGTCTGGCCATGAGTGAACATCGCGTTAACCCCGAGCTTTTACACCGTACAGCCTGGGGAAATCCTGTCTGGAATGCACTCCAGAGTCTCAATATCTATGGCTTTTGCCTGGTGGCAAGTCTTGTGGCCAGTTTTATCTGGCCACTTGCATTACCGGCATGTCTGTTGTTCACACTGATAACAATGCTGGTATTTAGTCTGCAGCGATGGCGCTGCCCTCTTCGTATGCCCATGACGCTGGAATGTGCTGACCCGTCACAGGACAGAATGATTAAAAGAAGTCTTTTCAGCTTCTGGCCAACCCTGTTCCAGTATGAGGTCATTCTGGAATCACCGGCCAGCGGCATATTCTATGTTGGTTATCAACGCGTCAGGGATATTGGCAGGGAGTTATGGCTGAGTATGGACGATCTGACCCGCCATATAATGTTTTTCGCCACCACCGGTGGCGGTAAAACGGAAACCATCTTTGCCTGGGCGATTAACCCACTTTGCTGGGCAAGAGGATTCACCCTTGTCGATGGCAAGGCACAGAATGATACGGCAAGAACGATCTGGTATCTGGCCAGACGCTTTGGACGTGAAGACGATGTGGAAGTCATTAACTTCATGAACGGAGGAAAATCCCGCAGTGAAATCATTCTGAGTGGTGAAAAAACGCGTCCTCAGTCAAATACCTGGAATCCCTTCTGTTACAGCACTGAGGCATTCACAGCGGAGACAATGCAGTCAATGCTGCCCCAGAACGTCCAGGGGGGCGAGTGGCAGTCCCGGGCCATTGCCATGAATAAGGCACTGGTATTTGGTACTAAATTCTGGTGTGTGCGCGAAGGCAAAACAATGTCGCTGCAGATGCTCCGTGAACATATGACTCTCGAAGGGATGGCCAAACTTTACTGTCGTGGCCTCGATGATCAGTGGCCGGAAGAAGCTATCGCACCGTTACGTAACTACCTTCAGGACGTTCCCGGTTTCGACCTGTCGCTGGTCAGGACACCATCAGCCTGGACGGAAGAACCCAGAAAACAACATGCTTATCTCTCCGGGCAGTTTTCTGAAACTTTCAGCACATTCACGGAAGCATTCGGGGATATTTTTGCTGAAGATTCCGGTGATATCGATATCCGTGACAGCATTCACAGCGACAGGATTCTGATGGTAATGATCCCCGCTCTGGATACATCAGCGCATACAACGTCTGCTCTTGGACGAATGTTTATCACCCAGAAAAGTATGATTCTCGCCCGTGATTTGGGCTACCGCCTCGAAGGAACTGATTCCGATGCACTGGAAGTCAAAAAATATAAGGGGCGTTTCCCTTATCTGTGTTTCCTTGATGAAGTGGGGGCATACTATACGGACCGTATTGCTGTGGAAGCCACTCAGGTGCGTTCACTGGATTTTGCTCTGATTTTGATGGCACAGGACCAGGAACGTATAGAAGGACAGACAACAGCCACGAATACTGCAACACTGATGCAGAACACGGGGACAAAATTTGCCGGCAGGATTGTCAGCGAGGGTAGTACGGCCAGAACGCTGAAAAGCGCCGCCGGTGAAGAAGCCAGGGCGAGGATGAACAACCTGCAGCGTCAGGACGGCATATTTGGTGAATCATGGATTGACAGCCCACAAATCAGCATCCTGATGGAAAGCAAGATAAATGTTCAGGAGTTGATTGAACTTCATCCTGGCGAGTTCTTTTCTATTTTCCGGGGAGAAACCGTACCATCAGCATCATTCTTCATCCCTGACGATGAGAAAAGCTGCAGCAGCGATCCCGTTGTTATAAACAGGTATATCAGCGTGGATGCGCCACGCCTGGACCGTCTCCGCCGTCTTGTTCCCCGTACTACTCAACGTCGAATACCGTCACCGGAAAATGTCAGTGCCATCATTGGCGTCCTGACTGCAAAACCCTCCAGAAAAAGACGAAAAATTCGCACAGAGCCGCACACGATCGTGGATACATTCCAGCAACGCATTGCAGGACGTCAGGCGGCTATGGCAATGCTGGAAGAGTACGACACAGATATCAACGCACGTGAAAGTGCCTTGTGGGAAACAGCGGTGAATACGCTTAAAACGACCACACGGGAAGAGCGACGAATTCGCTATATCACGCTGAACAGACCAGAACTACCTGAAACAAAAGAGGAAAATCAGATATCAGTGAGAGCAGAAAGAGCAGGTATAAACCTGTTAACGCTTCCACAGGACAATAACCACCCGACAGGGCGTCCTGTAAACGGGTTTCATCATAAAAAAACCAACCGTCCGGACTGGGACGGAATGTACTGAACAGTGGCCGCGCCGGATTCTGGCGCGGCCTTTTTTTTAACCTGGAGAAGGCGGTTCCCAGCGTTTATCCTGCTCCGGCGGAGGCAGTGATGCGTCATCGTTGCTGTTCGCCGCGATATAATCGCGGTAGTAGCGTTCACTTCCTTCACGGTGATGATCCACGTCCGGTCGCGTAATCCTGTAGTCTTCGTGACCGGTACGGCCTGTCACATTATGCCAGGCAACCATTTCAGCAAAGACCTGGTTAAATTGTTTGTCGTTTCCTTCTGGTTCAAAACCCATGCGTGGATCACGCCCGAATAATACCGGTGCAATCAAATCCAGTTTATCTGCCAGCGCATTGCGGTCATGGTGATTACGGAAAACAACCCTGTCACCATAATCCGTACAGACAAACTCTCCCGTCCGACGGTCACGGAAACGAACACTCCCGTTCTTCTGCAGACGGGCCTCGAGATCACCGGTATTACCGTATACCGGCGTTCCGCCCGGTTCACAAAGCACGACACAGCGGTCTGTCGTCGTTGTGCGTGACCTGTCTTTACGGCGATCGCGATAATCCCAGCCTCTCAGCTGCGATACAGCAGCCCTGTCTCCCTGAGCAGCCTGAATTTCGACCCACTGACGGTAAGAGGGTGGATACCATTTCCCATCAGCAATAAGTTTCTGTCGCTCATCCCTGATGTCTTCTTTCAGCCTGATCAATGCCTGCATTCGCTGAACTTCTGCAATGTGATAATGCAGCTTACGTAATGCCGGATCATCGTACTGCGCACGAATGTGTGACTTCCGCAGACGGCATGCCTGATGAATTTCCCGACAACGTTCCCCATAACGCAGATCTGGTTTACGCCATTGTTCACGCCATGCCAGATAGCGGGCACGCAGGTCAGCACGGGCCTCAGCTCTGGCTTCACGTCGCTGCCGGCGCAGCATTGGGTCACGTTTACTGCTGACCCCGTACCTGTCACTGACAGCCAGCTCCGGGTTATAGCGACTTTCAGGTTGCACCCTGTCAAACAAATCTGCTGGGGCACTCACAAAAGGTCCGGCCTGTGGCTCTGCACGCCCCAGTGTCAGATCAGGATGAATGCTGCTGGCCTTCACCGGCGTTTGCTCATGATTAAAGGCATCAACGACAACAAGCCCGTGATGTTGTTTCTGTAGCATCAGTCCCTGTTGTGCAAACAGCTCATGACAACGCTGCCAGGTAAACTCACCCTGTGTGATCATTTCTTCAATCTGAGGGCTACAATGGCTGATGCTGTATCCCCACAGACTTTCTTTGTCAGAAAACAGTTCGCGTTTGATAGCCCCCTGCGGCCCCGTGCCTGTACGCATACGGTGCCATTCTTTATCGGTCGCAGGACAGCTCTCCATACGACGACCACGGAAGCGTTCTGTTGGCGTAACCTGGCGGAAAATATCTGTTGGTACAGGCTGCCAGCCACCATCGAGTTGATTCACATTGTCGAGCGTCAGCAGTGACCATACGCTGTCAGCACGAACGGGAGTCTGGTTATGATCATAACCGTCACAGATAACCAGGTGACCATGCTGAACACGCATCCATAATCCCGCTTCAGCCAGTGTGCGGTGAATAGCCTGGCAGTTTTCCAGCCGTCCTTCCCGTGCCATTTCCGGCAGACGTTCTCCAAGATGACGACAGGCATACTGCTGCAGACTTTCTGTTTCAGCGATTTTTTCCGGGCGAACATCAGCTGCAATGAAGTCCGGATTATAGCGTCCTGGTGCTTCCACCTGGCTGAAAATGTCTTTTGGTACTGGCGTGTAGTCACCCATTTTTTTCATGAGTTTTTCTGCACACCAGGAGGGACCAAACGAGTCAAGCTGTACACCTTCCCTGTTGCGATCCCAGCCATCCATCACCAGAAATTTTCCGTCCATCTGAGACAGGTACAGACCATCTTCCGCAAGACGACGATGCAGGGATAACCAGTCATTTACAGGTTCACTGCGTAAACCAGCGACCGCTGTCTGCGCGACATACTCGCGAAAAGTTTGTTTTTTTCCGCGTGTCCAAGCGTTCTGGCGATCACGTTCAACGGCAGTTTTGCGAACGATACGATTTCCCGGCGCATGGACCCAGCAACCGTTATCCGGAGCAAAACCATGCTTCAGTTCAAGCTCACGGCAGGCACGACTGAGTTTTTCCTGACTCCATGATAACCGGTTCAGATAACCCGTTTCAGGGTGTACCCGGTTAACAGCCACATGGACGTGCAGATTATCTGTATCAGTATGCACGGCAGAGACATACTGATGGTCGGCAAGGCCGAGTGATTTCAGCGTATGACGTACACTGTCATAAATCTGTTCCGGACGCGGGCTTTCATGTGACTGCCAGGAAAGGATGTAGTGAAAAACAGGATCAGTGTCATCTTTTGCATAGTGTGCCTGCCGGGCAATGTACTCCATATCTGCAGCGGCAGTTTCAAGAGAAGTACAGTTATGAAAGCAGGTGACACCATAAAAGTTGACCCATTCGCAGCCGTCCTTCATGACATCAACCAGCGCCACGAATGACTCATTTCGAAGACGTGTCGCATAATCAACAAGGCGACTGAAACGGCTCCGGTGCGGTTGTTCAGCCTGCGAAGAAGAAGATAAATTCAGTTCCTCATCGGTCATGTCATCCCGGACCGAGACGTAGGATACCAGGTCTTCGAACGAAGACTTGCCGTCCCTTCTCTTTTTCGGAATGACTGCATTCACCGGAGAATCCTCAACCTTCCATTAACTGTTTACGCAATGTATTTGTAAGTTCGGTTATGGCAACAAGCACTTCTGCGTATTCCTTGTCACCGGTTCTTTTTCCTTGAACAAACAGATGCTTCTGCATCCTTCCCAGTCTCATTAACTCCTTCAGAAAAGCATCATCTGTACGGGAGTTAATTCGCTTATTCAGTGCTGCATTTCGGATGTAAGCAGATACAGTAAGTCCGGAATCTTCAGCTTTTTTCCTGATGGTTTCATCCTCAACAGGAGAGAATCTGAGTGTCCTGACAACTGTCTTTTGCCGTACCTCACTTTTCTTTCTTACCGCACTATCACTCACTTCAGGCTCCTTACGGGGTGTCGGGGCGAAGCCCTGACCAGATGGCAATTGTAATAGCGTCGCGTGTGACGGTATTACAATTGCACATCCTGTCCCGTTTTTCAGGCCATTATAGCCTGTTATTTTTGTGCATCATAGTCTTATGCAGACGGCAGAGGCAGGGCGCAGCCCTGCCAGGAGTCAGTTTTTGATGATAAAATCAGACTTCAACATGAAACGGAGAGAAAGTGCCAATGGCTTCTAAAAAATTTTACTCAGATGATGACATCCAGCTGGCAAAAGCTGCTTTATCGGAATTGCCAGATCTCACCGCTCAACGGAAAACATTGCGTGATTTTCTTGATGCCATTCGTGATGACATTATTGTCCTGGTAAGGACAAAGGGTTATACACTGGCAGATGTTCGTGACACGCTCAAAAATGCAGGGTATGAAGTAGGAGAGAAGGCACTTCGTGACATTATTCGGGAAGCAGAATCGAAAAAACCATCCCGCCGTTCTTCCTCTAAAACAGCACCTAAAAAGACAGATTCAGGCAGGAAAGATGGCATCGATATGAACAACAATTGATGTGACAATGTCACATCGTGTTCTGAGATTATGATGATTACAGAAAAAAAAGCCCCGGCATAAATACCAGGGCTTTTCTGTTTAATCAGACTCGTGGCGGCAATGCACCTGGATAATGCCGTGCAATAATATCATTCAGTTTTTCAACAAGGTCAGAACGCTTAAAGACAATGTGTACGGTCCCTTTCTGGTAGCCACGCACCGTAAAATATTCCCCTTCTAACAGCTTACCGACATTGTCGCCGTTCCCGAGAAATTCACCATACTGCGCCCCGATACTGTTCCTGAAGTCAGGAACGTTGCGCCCCTCCAGCAGATAAAACGGACGTACCAGGTCATCCAGTGCCTCCCGTCCGCTGCAGTCCAGCGTCACACGCCCGTTACTCCAGCGGTACAGCAGGTTTTCAATAATGATTTTCTTACCCAGACGGCAGGGATTATTGGTTCTGTAATCCCATGACAATTTCCGGTAGACATCAATCAGTCCCTGTTCAAATGTCTGCATCTTGCAGGCATTCAGATGGCGGAATGTTGCCAGTACATTGTCCAGGGTGATTTCAGGACAGGTGTCGCTCATCAGCTGGCTGTTCCACTCATCACGCTGGCATGAACTCATGAAGGTGTACATGCCCGTATCTGTCATCAGGCGGTCCCAGATTTTCCGGTCGGCAAGACGGGTGATATTCCTTTTCGCTTCTTCCGGTTTATCTATGCGACGAACGGAATCAGTCACGCAGTCTTCAAACCCGTAAAGAAAAATATCACCTGACGCATCGAGCAGAATCTTGCGCGCTGTCGCCAGGCATTCCATCGCCTGCATGAACAGTGCAATACCTTCGTTACGCTGCGCGATGATGCGGTCGATAGCCACAGACGGAATAACATCTGTCGTGCCGGCAGTATTCAGGTCAGCAGTGGGTAAAGTCTGATTCATCACATTGTCTCCTCATCGTCACGACTGCCGGGACAGCCAGGTCATTTCCCGGAGGAGCGAAGCTCCTTCTGCCGTCCGGGTCTTCGGGGATTTCCCCGCAGTGGACCTTTCCGACGGGGGACGCTCACCACGTCACGGGGCAGTTGTCCGGGGGCAGACGCAAAAGTTTTTGACGCCTGCGGCAAAAAGTTTTGTGGCTGGTACATCTCCCCCCTGGACGACTGAAACGGGATGTGGTCATGTATGTACCCCCGGAAAGTCCGTCTGCGGAGAACAGGCCGCAGTGCGGCGGCAGACAGGCAGAGACAGCTGCGCCATCAGGCGCAGTGGCCTTACACACCGTAAGGTGTGCAGGGAGCGCCGCATACGGCGCGACTGAAGAAAAACGACGGCACAACAATGGCATGTGGTGGTCACTGGCACACCACTCCCGCACAGGTGAAAACAGAGAAAACCGCACGACATTTACAAGCAAAAAAAGTGAAATTTCTTCACTTTTTTACACTTATTTATCGCGCTGATTTGGCAATTGTGATGATAAAATAAAGTGAAGTTTTTTCACTTTTTCAAAGGTGTTTTATGACCGGCTGGGAACTGCGAATCTGGCGAAAAAGCATGCTCTGGTCACGCGAAAAAGCGGCCAGAGAATTTGGCGTGACGCAGAGAACATGGCACGCCTGGGAAAATGCGGAACAGGTGGACGTCACCGTCTGGAGGACCACCCAGGCACTTTCAGTCCGTGACCTGCTGCCTCACATGCAGGGGATGCGTAAGGCAGATATCATCAGGCGACTGGAAAATGAACTGGGGGAAACGGCAGAGGATGTGTGAGCGTGATTCACAGCCTGGCTGAATGCCAGGCTACTGCTCATCAGGAAACAGCTTTTTCAGTTCTTCACCGGAAAGTCCGGTTGCCTCCTGAATCCGTTCCGGCGTCCAGCCCATATCCCGCAGCCGGCAGGCTATTTCCCGCGCCACTTCAAGTGCGCCTTTTTGAATAAGACGTTCTGCAATCGTCATGCTATTTGCTCTGCTCCTGCTGACAAAAAAGCCCGGCATTTTGCCGGGCTGTGATGTTTACTCAGTGAGTGATTTTCTTCAGTTCGTCATCGGAAAGTCCGGTAGCCTGCTTAATCTGCTCCGGCGTCATCCCCATTTTCTGAAGCTGGCACGCAATAGCCAGGGCTTTTTCAAGCGCTCCTTCCATGCGTCCTTCCATGCGTCCTTCCATGCGTCCTTCCATCCTGCCCTCCTGGCGACCTTTTTGCTCAAGACGTTCTGCGATAGTCATCAGTTTATCCTCATGCTGCGGCAGACGCTCAGCCAGCGCCCGCATAAATTCCGGTGATACAGAGTCCCCTGCGTTAACGATGTAATGAATCAGAACACGCACCTGCTCGTCTGAAATTTCCACCATGACCTGCGGGAGTTTGTCCAGCAGCTCCATCATGTCACGATGGCGGATATGCTTCATCAGCAGCGTCAGTGCGGCCATCCGGCGATGGTTCATGATTTCATTGTCATCAACGACAGTGATATCAACCAGCGGAAACGGCTTTGTGTATATTTTAGCCGCAAGTGCCGGATTCTCAAAACAGTCCAGCCAGTTCATGCTGTACGGGTACGGGCTGCGCTCACCATGATAGAACAGTACAGGAATCACCAGTGGCAACGTTTTGTGCTGCTCCAGATGTCTCTGCATCGCCGCCACACTGTAACGTAACATGCGGAAAGGCATGTACAGATTTTCGGTGCTCTGGTGCTCGATGAGCGTATAAACATAGCCATCTTCACCCCCGGTGGTTTTCACACTCCAGAGGATATCGCTGGCGTACTGATGCAGGTCCGGCTCAACAAAGGTGGCGGGTTCCAGCTTCAGCGTGGACAGGTCGCACAACTGCCGGTACTCCGCCGGAAGATGCAGTTCCAGAAAATCTCTGGCGACGTCGGGATTCGCCAGGAACGACCGGAACGCGGCATCATGCGGCGTGGGCGTCGTGGTGGTTTTCTTCTGACTCACGGTTCCTCCTGGTGAGATGTCTGAACGTATCCTGCCGCCTGCACAGGCAGACGGCAAGGGTTAATCAGTGGCAGACCCGCTCAATTTCAAGCGCGCGGAGCAGGTGGCCCCATTCGCTGACTTTCATAGCGGGGATACGCACCCGCTTCTGCTCACTGCAGCGTCTGGCGATATGGCCGCTCATCGCCAGGACGTCCGGGTTAATCTCATCCTGTGCCAGCTCCTGACGTCTGAAGCGGGTATGGCGGTGCAGGGGTTTATTCTCCCGCAGGCACTCTTCACGCAGACGCTTTACATACTCGGCGGTTGCGAAGATAATTGATGGTCTCATGGCATAATCTCCATAGATAGTGATTGAGATGCCGGACTTCCTGGCGGGGAAGCGCCGGCGGAGAGAGGCAGGGTTTATCGCCCTGCCTTTTTTTCATTTCGGACAGCGACGCAGTGCCAGCGCGAGCGCTTTCATCTTCCAGCCTTCCGGCGTGCGGTACATCACCTTCCAGTAGCCGTCGATGAACACATAATGGAAGCGCACCTCTTCAGTGCTTTCAGTGGCAATAGCCTCCCTGAAAGAACGGTACTCACGCGCCTCACTGTCCATCCGGAAACCACTGTCACGTCCGTAATAAGCCGTCACACCGTCCACCGGGTTCTGAAGCGTATGCCCGGCGGGTTTGTCGCAACGGGGACCGAGGCAACGGATATCACCGTGTTCAACCAGGGCTTCGGCCTGCTGACCGGTGGCATAGTGGGTATGCAGGATGCGACCGTTCCAGGTCGGCTCCCCGTGCAGGTGGCAGTAAACGGTACGGAACACCCCGTCGCGGCAAAAAACGGAAATCGTGCTGCTGACTGTCATGAAAACGTCTCCTTCTGCTGAATCAGGTCGCCGGGCCGACCGGTTGCTCCCCGGAGGGGCGAAAGCCCCTTCTGCCGTCCACTTCTTCGGGGTTTCTCCCCGCAGTGGACCTTTCCGATGGGGCGTCCGTCACCACGTCACGGGGCAGCTGTCCGGGGGCGGACGCAAAATTTTTTGCCGGGTTTATGGCTAAAAATTTTGTGGACGGTATATCTTCCCCTGGACTGCTGAAACGGGATGTGGTTACTCCAGCCCCCGGAAAGTCCACAGCGGGAAACAGGCCGCAGGGGTGGCGGCGGAAGGGTTGACTGCGCCATCAGGCGCAGTGGCCTTACACACCGTCAGGTGTGCAGGGAGCGCCGTTTCCGGCGCGACAGGGGCGGCGCGACCGGAACGGTCGCTGCAAGCCTGGTTTTTCAGACATCGGACCGTAGCGGCAGCCCGAAACCGCGCCAGCGGGTTCGGCGGAGACTGGCGGGTGCGCCAGCAGCTGCCTGTCGGAGTCGGGCCTGACGACCGGATGCCGCCAGGCAGCCGGGAGCCGAAGGTGTCCCCGCCTCCGGAAATCAGAACAACAGAAACGACATAACAGAAAAATGCCTCACACCATGACGGGCAGGAAGGGCAGCGCCGCAGGCGCGGCCCTCCTGCATTTCAGGCAGGCGTAAGCCTGCCAGGGTTTTCCGGCGGCCTGGCAGGCCATACCCCCGCCGGAGCGGGGGAGTAAATCACCGACGGAACACATGACCGTCAATAAAGGTGAAGGAGTCCAGGAATAAATCCCGCGCATACGCCTCATAGTCAAAATAGAGCGCCACCGTCTCCGGCACGTCAGCCAGCAGGCCGGTATCACTGGCGAACTCAACCGCAAAAGCCTCCTCACTGTCAGCCTCGCCCCACCAGGCATCGCGGAAGGTGTCAAAATCCGTCTCACCGGTATCCTCCACCCAGAGACGATAAGCCTCTTCGCAGCCTTCATCCCGTGCCAGGCGGAAGCCTTCAACCCAGGCCCAGTTGATATGGCATTCAGAGGCCATATTCCCCGGGAATCCCTCATAATCCTGAAACATCAGTTCAGGATCGGCTTCATCCTGGTGAAGAGCACGGCAGGCGGCGAAAAAGTCGCGCTCATCATCAAACGTGGTCAGGTCAAACCAGCGTCCGGCGATGCTTCCACAGTTGTATTTGTGCCAGGTTCCAACGTATACAGCAGGTGCAACAACAGACATTCCCGAATCCTCCATAGTCACATGTTCTGCGACACCGGGCGGTGCCGTGCCTCCATAAAAGCCGGGCGATAAGGCGGGGATGCAGGGGCGCAAGGGAAGCCGCAGCCTGACGCACACGGCTGACGGGAGTTGCAGGGTGAGGCCGCGAAACCTGAGCGGACGAACGACCGGAAAATCACGGCAGACGGGAAGGAGGGACCGGGTGACCGCAGCGGCGAAGCGTACCCTTGCATCCCTGCCAGCCCGGCTAAGATGGAGGCACGGCACAGCCCGCACACGACGCTGAGGCCACAGAGCTGAAACCCCACAAGGCCATGCCCCGCATGGCCGGGTAAAAGCGGAGCCGCCGGCGACTTCCTTATTCCGGCGAGTGCAGAGGACACGCCGCATGACCTCCAGACCACCCCTGATATGAAACGATCATGATCGGCGTGTCCCTGCGTAAAATATACATGCCTGGTTCACCGGAGAATATCTGTGATATCCACAAGTTTTCTGTCGCGCAGCCAGTCCTGCGCTTCACGCACCACACAACTGTCCGGTTTCACCGCTTTCAGCGATGATGCCAGTCGCTTGATCAACATCACCAGTTCCCGTGTCTGTATGTCCGGCATTGTCTCCGGCGGAGCAGGGGGACTCTCATTTCCGACGCTCATCCCATGCGCTTCCAGTGTGGCACGGACAAACCAGGCGTCATCGACCAGTTGCTGTCCAATCCAGGCCAGATCGGCATTTCTGTCACGGGCTGCCATTCGCTCGCCCGACAGCGCCTTGCTGATATGGCTGCGCACCAGATTATCCAGGAGTGCCTGCGCTTCTTCCGGTGAAAAGCCACCTGGTATCTCTGTGCGCAACAGCCCTTTCCTGTACAGAAGCTGCAGCAGATCAACCTGCGACCGCACAGCAACTATCAGTACATAACGGACAACATTCGCACTGGCAGTGGTTTCTGTATCATTCAGCAGTTCTTCCGGATCGTTCCCCCCGGTGTTGCAGAGCAACGGCAACAGAGGTCGCATCCACGCGGGAACCTGGTATTTTTCGTCTGATTTCATCATATTACGTTCTCCAGCTTGTTCGGGATCATCCACTGCTCAAGTGCACGTACCTGTACCGGTGCACCACGACCGGCCTCACCGGCTTCAAAAATCAGCCGCCAGAGTGGTTCCTCCTGCCAGAAAAACCGGTCAAATGATGACAGTGATGGAAAACGCCCGCACCACCCCCAGAAAATCGTTTCCAGATCATGCTCCTCAACAACACCAGACCAGCGGGACAACCAGCTTCCGACCGTGGCGGGAGTATGAAACGCAAGGTCAATCTGCGCCTGAGCAAAACATGTCTGGTATTCCAGTTCCCGTCGTTCTGCCTCACGTTCCCGCTGGCGGCTGTATTTCTGCTCTGTCAGCGTGGTTTTCTGACGACGACGCTCACCTTCACGAAAAGGCACGGACGGGAACAGACGGTGCCCCGCATCGGATGGCAGGGGAAGAACACAGACTTCCCCAAAACTTTCAATCAGTTTATCCACGGCAGCCAGCCACAGGAGACGGTTGCCATGAAATTCCTCCTTCGTCAGCGCAGGGGCAAAAAAGCGGAGATCGGTCAGCGAAATCCGGCGACTGCCATTCAGGCAGCGAAAGAAAGCGGTGGCATAAGGCCATGCTGAAAGTGTGCGTCCCTGACGACGACGTTGTTCTGTGACAGCCACCGCCTGCATGGCGGCCTGTTGTTCTGCGCTGAGGGGGATCAGTGCCCGTGAACGTGCGCTCATGCCTGACCTCCTTCTGCCATCAGGATATGGATGATGTCGTTAACACTGTATCCCTGCGCATCCAGTGTCGCGGCAAGCGCCAGCGTGTGACTGATCGCGGCAGGCGTGAAGATATGTTGCACCTGAACGACGGCGAAAGGCTGTCCACCACCATTCACCAGAACCAGCATCCAGAGCTGAGAGACGTCTCCCGGCGAACATAATGCCAGGTGGAAACGTTCGTGGGCTGGCGTGAAACGAACCTGGACGGGGAAAAAGCCCCCGAACTCGCTGCCATACTCTCCGTTCATCATCCAGTTAGCCGGTGCGTCCACTTTACGCATCACCTCGTGAGTGAGATTACGGCGCATATCGCTTCCCGCAGCACGGATTTCTTCATATTCCTGGGCATTCATGGACTGCAGGGCATTCAGTGTCAGTTCGGTATTCATCATCGTATTTCTCCCTCTGCCGCCCCGTCTCCGGCGGGGCGGTGTGGTTGTTCATCAGGCGGCATCAGCCAGGTTATCGGCGCGTTCAGTGGCATCCGTCTGTGGACGTGGTGAACACATCCAGCCAGGCACCCAGCGGTTGTCTTTCATATGGAACTCTGCATGTTCAGCGGCATCGCCTTTCTTCATCTTCTCTGCGTCCCGTGCGGCACCGGACAGTCCGGCATCATTCAGGGCTGCGATAATCTGCGGCTTTTTCAGGTGTCCGAAGAAGTTTGCTTTCGTCGGCTGCCACCAGTCGCGCATGTGAAAACCGATGGCGCTCTCCAGTGAGTCAAGCGGACTGCGTGACGTGCGACCACACTCGCGGGTCTGGACACCGTTAAGGCTGCATGCGGTGCAGAAACTGAGCAGGGATAACAGCACCTCCTGACTGAGTGACAGGAACGTCGTCATGTCCCGTGACCATCCCTCCGGTAACAGGGCCGCAAGACGGGCTTTTTCTGCCATCAGCGCCAGGAATGCGGCACCTTCCTTCCCTGACGGCGCATCGCTGGTCAGCGAATAATGTTTACATTCCAGGCTGATTTGTGCTGGTTTACTGTACGCTCCGCTGTCAAACACATTCAGGCAGAGCGTCCATGCCAGCAGTGCCAGAGATTTGTCCGGTTGCTGCATCAGTGCTGCCTGGACTGCCAGCGTGCGTTCGGAAGACATTTTCGTCAGCAACGGCAGACTGATTTCCTCCACTGACGCTTTCTCCTGCACCTGTTCCGTGCGGTCAGCGTCATCAGTCGCGTCATCTTCACTGCGCAACTGCACACCACGCTGGACACATACGTTTCCATAACGCCAGGACACCACCACGCCACTTCCGGCACGCATCTCCGGCGTCCACGCCCTGACCTTCGCCATGCAGCGCATCAGCTTCATTTCTGCTTCCAGCAGGTCGGATTCCTCACACTGGTTTTCCAGCGCGTCGTAACGCGTCATCAGTTCGTTCAGGCGTTCTTCTTCTGCCTCCGTCAGCACCGCTTCCGGCTCCGGCAGACAGCGGTATGTTCCGGCATCCTCACGGCACTCACCGACAGGCTCCATGCGTCCGGCGCACCATTCCCAGCCTTCGGCTTCCCGAAGGTGTTCAGCGACAGCCTGGAGTTTTTCCAGCAGGGCAGCATCGAGCGCCACGCGGTCGACATAACCGTCCCCGTCATCGCTGAACAAATCAGTACGCAGTTCGTCAGGTGAGAAAGCATCAGCCCCCACGAAGCGGAATTTACTGTTACCTGCCACCGCCACTTCACTTTCGGTCACCAGACGACGAATGGTCTGTACTTCCGGTTTACCGCCCCATCCCGACTGGCAGGCGGCTTCAAACACCTGCACCTGACGCGCGGTGTCGTTCTCCAGCGCCAGCGCCTGACAGTGCTCTGTGGTGATGCGGTCTTCTGCCAGCGCATCGAGGATGACAGGCGCAAGGTCTGCCAGTTTCAGCATTCGCTGAACGTGGCGGGGCGAATAGCCCAGCAAATCACCGATTTGTGCAGGCGTTTTGCCTTCCTGCGCCATCGCACGGAATCCGGCAATCTGTTCGGCAGGGTGCATATCCCGACGATGACCGTTTTCAGTCATTGATGCAGCCGTCGCCAGCTCCTGCGGAATAACCTTCACGCGTACAGGCCAGTCAGCCGGAATGATGCCACGCTCTGCCAGCATGTTGAGTGCAGCCAGTCGGCGACCACCTGCGGCGACACCGTAACGGTCACCAGGCAGGGTATGCACGACCAGATTCTGCAGCAGTCCGACGCCCTTAATGGACTCCGCCAGTTCGCTGACGGACTCCGCAGAATACGGCACCGTGCGCACATTCAGCGGTGATTTAATCAGCGAGGCCAGCGGCACGCTCACTTCCTCCGTCTGCGCCAGCAGGGCAGACAGGACAGTTTCCTGCGTTTTTACAGATTTACGGCTTGCTTTGCGGGTGGTTTCTGGTTCACACTTCGTTACAGGCATAATCATCCCCTTATAATTGCTTATGTCCTGCCGGACGTTCGCGCGTCCGGCACCTCTCTTACTTAAGAATCCCGAAATCCCTGATGTACTGGTTCATCCAGTACCCGGCACAGTCCTCAAAATTCCAGGAGCGCCAGATCAACGTGCCATCCTGACGGACAACCAGGCGAAAATGCGTTCCCTGATCATCCTCGATAAAGACGTTCCGGTACTGTGCGGCAACGGCTTCCGCCTGTTCGCGGGTAAAGGAGCCGTCCGGCAGTCCCTGAAGTATTCTGAAATATTCGCTCATCCTCATCTCTCCGGTGATGCCCCGCGCAGGGCGGGGCGGTTATCACAGTCAGGCCAGTCAGAACGGGATATCGTCTGAAAACCCGTAATCCTCCCCCTCCGGCGGTTGCGGCTGAGGCTCTGGCTGCGCGGCCTTACGTCCACGGCCTTTCGTTTTCGCGCCACCTTTTTTCGTCGCGTCAGCACTCTGTGGCTGCCCATTCTGCTGAGGCTTCGGTTGCGCCTGAGCGTTCTGCTGTGGTGCACGTCCCAGCATCTGCACGGTGCCCGTGGTCTTAACAAGAATTTCAGTGACGTAACGGGTGATACCGTTATCTTCCCAGCTACGGGTGCGAAGCTGACCTTCGATGTAGACCTGCGCACCCTTGCGCAGATATTCACCTGCCACTTCCGCGAGCTTGCCGAACAGCACCACGCGGTGCCATTCCGTCTGCTCCCGCATCTCCCCCGTCTGTTTGTCACGCCAGCTTTCTGATGTGGCCACCTGCAGGTTTGCCACTGCGCCCCCGTTGGGGATGTAACGGACTTCCGGATCATTGCCCAGACGCCCGACGAGGATGACCTTGTTGATACCACGTGCACTCATAAGAACCTCCTGACTGAAAGATGTGAGATAAACCGGATACCGGCGACGGGACGTTCATGTGCCCCTTCAGAGGAGCGAAAGCTCCTCCTGCCGTCCACTTCACAGGGGTTTCTCCCCGCAGTGGACCTTTCCGATGGGGGCCCGTTTACCGCCTCACGGGACAGCTGTCCGGGGGCGGACGCAAAATTTTTAGCCGGGTTCATGGCTAAAAATTTTGTGGCCGGTGCATCTCACCCTGGACAGATGGAACGGGAGGGGGTTACGTCTGCCCCCCGGAAAGTCCACAGCGGGAAACAGGCCGCAGGGGTGGTGGCAGGAGGGAAGACTGCTGCGCCATCAGGCGCAGTTTCCTCACACACCGTCAGGTGTGCAGGGAGCGCAGGTCACGGCGCGACAGGGGCGGCGCGACCGGAACGGTCGCTGCAAGCCGGGTTTTCACGCATCGGACCGTAGCGGCAGCCCGAAACCGCGCCAGCGGGTTCGGCGGAGACTGGCGGGTGCGCCAGCAGCTGCCTGTCGGAGTCGGGCCTGACGACCGGATGCCGCCAGGCAGCCGGGAGCCGAAGTGGGCGGTGCGACAGGAAGTCGCTTAACGTATTGTTTTACATTGATAAAACCAGCTATCCCATTAGCTGTAGCCTACCGGGACAGGCGTTGCCGGCAACGGCGGGGTCTGAAGCTCCCGGGACAACGAGAGCCGGGCGTCAGCCCGGGTAAAGCCCCGTGAGGGGCTTTACCTTGCTGCAAGCATCATGCGGCAGGAGAGCAAGGCTGGTCAGAAGGGTTAACACATGTGAACTGTTGATAAACACCGTTATCGGCAACAGGCCAAAGATGCTGACAGGCCTGAACCAAAAGGTACGGGGTCCGGTTGCTACCTCGCGCACAGGGAGCACATGGGCGCAGAGACCCCCGGTGAAGAGACAGAACCCGCCCTGACCCTCTGTATGTTAAGCGGAACCTGGTAAACCCGTATCGCTGCCTCACAGGCAGGTGAACCGCAAGGAACACTGTTAGCGGTGCGGGCATAGGAGGACGGAAAAAGCGAATGCCCGGCTGTAATAACCGGGATACGGGGCAGGTTCCCCGACGCGAAAGCGGGCAGACTTCCGTCTGGTCTTTAATTGCATGAAAAGCTGTAAAGCAGTCAAAAGGATATCAGCGAGATGAATACACACATCAGTGTGTCCACGATACCCCACCCGACAGGCTGGCACACCATAAACTGGAAAGCATGCCATGCCCGGGTGCGAAAGCTACAGTTACGGATTGCAAAGGCAACCCGACAGCAACAATGGCGGCAGGTCAGAGAACTACAGCGCATCCTCACCCGCTCATTCTCCGGCAAAGCCGTGGCTGTCAGGCGTGTAACTGAAAATACCGGTAAAAGGACACCCGGTATTGACGGAAAAATATGGCACACACCGAAGGAGAAATGGGAAGGAATATGCAGCCTGAATCTGTGTGGTTACAGGCCACAGCCACTACGGCGAATACATATCCCAAAATCAAACGGCAAAACGCGACCGCTGGGCATACCCACAATGAGGGACCGGGCCATGCAGGCACTGTGGCTGCTGGCTCTGGAACCCGTATCCGAGACCACTGCTGACCATAACAGCTATGGTTTCAGACCAATGCGCAGCACGCATGACGCCATTGAGTCCATTTTTCTGCGGATGAGCCAGAAAGTATCGCCCAAATGGATACTGGAGGGCGATATTAAAGGGTGTTTCGATAACATCAGCCATGACTGGCTGCTTTCCCATATTCCGATGGACAGGAGACTGCTTAAAAAATGGTTGAAAGCAGGTTACATGGAAAGAGGCGTGTTTAACCATACGAACAGCGGGACACCGCAGGGAGGCATCATATCCCCTGTTCTCGCCAACATGGCTCTGGACGGACTGGAGAAGGAACTGATGCAAACGTTCAGGAAAAGTGGTTATCACAGTGCAAAGCACCAGGTGAATTATGTGAGATATGCTGATGATTTCATCTGTTCAGGCAGCTCCCGTGAATTGCTGGGAAATGAGGTCAGACCACTGATTGCAGCTTTCATGCGCGAACGAGGGCTGGAACTGTCGGAAGAAAAAACAGCGATCACACATATAGATAAAGGCTTCGACTTTTTAGGGCAGAACGTCAGGAAGTACAACGGTAAAATGCTGATTAAACCGTCGAAGAAAAACCTGAAGAACTTCCTCTGTAAAGTCAGAGAAATAATTAAACGCAATCCGACGCTCCCGGCATGGAAACTGATAGGCCAGCTAAACCCGGTGATCCGGGGATGGGCTACCTATCACCGACACGTCGTGGCGAAAGAAACATTTAATTATGTCGACACCCAAATCTGGCGAGCTATATGGCGATGGTGTGTAAGACGGCATCCCCGGAAAGGATTGCGGTGGATCGCCGGACGATACTTCTCCTTTGAAGGCAGGCGCTGGATCTTTAAAGCCATAACCCCGGAAGGGAAAATTCTGACACTCTTCCGGGCAATGGAAACACCGATAAAGCGCCATATAAAAATCAAAGGCGAAGCAACACCATACACCCCCGGAATGGAAATCTACTTTGAACGTCGTCTGGATCTAATCTGGAAAGGCAAATCAAAGAAGATGAAGACAGTAGTTCAACTCTGGAAGAGGCAGGGGAAACACTGTCCGCAGTGCGGACAACTCATAACCAACCAGACCGGATGGAATATACATCACCGGATCAGGAAAGTTATGGGCGGCAGTGACGAACTGACCAATCTCGAGTTGTTACATCCGAACTGCCACCGACAGTTACACAGCAGGGAAGCCGGTGCTCACCGAAAGCACTAATAAAGGCTTGAGCGGAGTGCGGGGAAACTCGCACGCTCCGTTCTTAGGGGGCGGCGGCGCAGCAATGTGCCGCTGCTACCCGACCAATAAAAGACAGCCAGAAACGGTGACAGTGTCACGGAATATCACACCTGTTCCCTGCATACAGCCATACACTACCTTCTGACCGGAAAGCCGGGCCGGCAGCGCCGCAGGCGCTGCACCCCGCATTTCCGGCAGGCGTCAGCCTGCCAGGGGTTTTCGCGCGGGCTGACAGGCGGCCTCCACCGCCTGCCCTGTATCACCTGTTTCTGCTGCCCTGAAGGATATAGTGACCACCGAGGAAAACCGCCTGCTGATTCGCCACAAAATCGCAGATTTCATCAACAATCTGCGCAGTGGTGAGCGGTTTCTGCCCCATTTCACGACGCCGCGCATTAATCACGGCTTTGTAATTGCGCAGAATTTCGCGGGTTTCTGTGCTGATATTCATGACATGTGCTCCCCGTCCAGCGCCTGTAACACAACGTCCATTGCTTCGCGTTCTTCCCTGACGAACGCATCACCGTCGCCCCCGTTCTCACTCCCGACGGCATACAGGCGCTTCATTTCACTGCCTGCCAGCGCCAACACTTTTTCCAGCATCACCGCCGGGACTGTCACCTGACGGCTGGCGCGCTTTTCTTCCATCAGTTCACGAACAACGCCGTGAACAACGCTGACATCCGCACCATATTCAAAGGCATCGTCCAGCCGCTGCATGACGGTTTCCAGCTCATCGTCTGTCAGACTCCAGTCCTGGGCTATGTGGCGCACATCCCCACGGGTCAGCACCACGGCAAAAACGCATTCACTGTCCGGCACGTCTGTATCCAGTACATCGCGGATAATTTCTTTAACAGTACAGTACATGTTCTCGTCTCCTTTACAGGGGCGGCATTGCCGCCCCGTCCGTTAATCAGTCCAGTGCTGCGTAAATCGCGTTGCATTCAGGGTGAAATTCGATGTGACGCCACAACTGCGCATCGCGCATCCGGTAAAGCTGGGTCAGTCCTGCATCCCCGCTGTCGTGGTACAGCCACAACTGGCGGTTAATCACAAGGGAGGTAAGGATGATGCCTGCGGCATCAGCACTCACGGTACGGTCAAACCAGTTTGCACCGTTCACCATGTGAAAACGGTCGCCATCCGGCATCATGTAACCGCCACCGTCCGGCAGTCGGATGAAGTGCCAGAATCCGCCTTCATATTCCGGCATCATTTGTTTCGCCAGCGCGTATACAGACGCTTCGGCATACAGAAAATCCTGGCCAAACAGGTAAGGCAGAAAAGACAGACGGTCGCACTCTTCAACGTTCAGAGTGACAGGTTTCGCATATTGCATGATGTTTTCCTCCGTTGTTCACATATTCCGCGACACCGGGCGGTGCCGTGCCTCCATAAAAGCCGGGCGATAAGGTGGGGATGCACAGGGCGCAAGGGAAGCCGCAGCCTGACGCACACGGCTGGCGGGAGTTGGAGGGTGAGACCGCGAAATCTGAGCGGGTGAACGACCGGAAAATCACGGCAGACGGGAAGGAGGGACCGGGTGACCGCAGCGGCGAAGCGTACCCTTGCATCCCTGCCAGCCCGGCTAAGATGGAGGCACGGCACAGCCCGCACACGACACGGCGGCCACATAACTGAAAAACCACAAGGCCATGCCCTGCATGGCCGGGTAAAGCGGAGCCGGCGGCGACGTCCTTTGTGCTCTGTCCGGGGACCGGCAGGAAAAAGGCGGGGATTTACCCCGCCAGTGTCATCATTTCCGGATTTTTGCCAGGGCATCCGCCATGCTGCGGATTTCGTTCCGGGCTTCCCGGACCACCTCCCGCAGAACACCACGGTCAAACCAGCGGCGGGGCGGTTCATCCGGTATACGCAGCACATCCCAGGCCAGCCAACTGGACAGGATATGTTCAATACAATCGCTGACCAGATACATTTCCACCGCCGAAAAACGTGCGCCCCGGTTCAGGATGGCGTCGAGCACCACGGGCAGGTTTTCGTCGTCCTCATCGAGCCAGCAGGGGTGATCGCTCTCCTTCACGACCAGGCGAAAGCGGCGCGTCTGGCGGGTCAGTAACGTCTGACCGGTGGTGGTCAGCGCCGCCCGGATACGCCGCGTATCTTCTGCCACCTGGTAACTGACACAGCGTACTGCATCGCGTACCGCATCAAGAACTGCCCTGATTTCGTCCTCTGCCAGCCACTCACCGGCATACGGGAAAGACACCTGCGTTCCGTCTGCCGGAAGTACCGGCAGCGACTGCCACTGACTGCCGGACAGTACAAGTTCCGCCCCGGTTCCGGTCAGTTTGTGAATGGCGGAGGCCAGGAGCGGCGGCAGTGCGCCGCCGTGACGGTTGATAAGTAACGTCGCCAGCCGGGGCGCATCCAGCAGAACATAAATGCTGATCCAGCCCGGATGGTTCGGGTTCCGCTGGTCAACATCCGTCTCTTCCGGCCAGCCCTGCGCCAGCAGCAGGTTGCGGGCGTGACGACAAATCAGTGCGTTCAGTGTTGTGTTTTCGTTCATGATTAATCGTTCTCCCTGAATCGCCGCCCGGAGGCGGCGATAACATCAGTCGTTTTCGTGTCTGTTGTTTTTCAGCAGGGTGCGGGCCTGATTAATCACCGCCTGACGGCGGGTGACGCATTCCGGGACGGCGAGGCCATGATCCCGGGCGGCCCATTCACGTTTCCACAATGCCTGTTCAGCGGTCTGAATCAGGGACGCCAGCAGTTCAGCAGGGACGGTCACCTGGCGGTTTTCGCTCACGTTATTGATGATCTCCATCGCCACGCCGGAAGAAATACCGGATTCAGTCCGCTGGTCTTCCGGGATGTCCTCCAGGCGCGCCAGGACGGTTCTGATTTCATGATCGGACAGGGAAATATCCATTCCGTCAGCGAGGGCCTGAATCTCTTCCGGGGACCAGATAACCAGCATCAGCGGCATGTCTCCCGGATACTTTACTGCCAGCTCCCGGCATAGCGTTTCGCATGTTCCGTACATTCTCGTCTCCTTCTCAATCTTTAAAGCACGCTTCCAGTTCCAGAATTTCGGTATATGCCTCCATCAGGAGGCGGTTTGCGCGAAACAGCGTCTGACGCACCAGACGTTCCGGCAGGGTGTCGGCATTAAAGCTGTACCGCTGCTCCATCTCATTCATGGTTGTACGCAGGTCGCACATGGCATTGGCCACCTCCGCCACTTCGGCGCGCAGTTTTTCGTGTCCTGCATAGTTCATTTACGCAGCCTCCGGCATAAACCAGTCATCATTCGCGGCCCCCTGCTGCATGGCCCGTTGCACGGCGGCAAGGCGTTGCTGCCCGGCACGGTGATACTGCTCAAGCAGCTCGATACCGATATACCGGCGTCCGGACTGGAGGGCGGCGACGCAGGTTGAGCCGCTGCCTGCAAACGGGTCCAGCACAATTGCGTTCGGGTGTGTGAAGTTCTCAATCAGCGGTTGCAGGCTGGTAACGGGCTTTTCCGTCGGGTGATGGCGATTGCCCGAATATTTCCAGCCCAGCACGTCCGGCAGCGGGTTTTGTGGCAGACGTGGACGGCCTTTTGCCAGGATGTAGGCGCATTCGTGGCGATAGCCCACATATGCGGCCTTCGATGTGTAGTTTTTGGTGAAGACCAGGTGACCAACAACGCTGAATCCCGCATTTTTCCAGGCGGCCATAAAGCGATCGACGCGGTTCCAGCCGTAGAAGCTCACCATTAACGCGTCTTTTTTCAGTACGCGGAACATTTCATTACAGGCCGGTTGCAGCCACTCATCGGTTTTATCGCCGGCGATGGTGCGCCCGGAACGGTCACGGAAACCGACGAGATATGGCGGGTCGGTGAGGATGAAATCAATGGCGTTATCAGGGATACGGGCCATAACATCGATGCAGTTACCGAGGACAAAACGGGACATACCAAACTCCTTCTCTTACAGAGGGCACCGGGAGGGCACCCCTGTGGTGCCCGTTCCCCGCTGCCTGTGGGCTGTTCACCGCGTCCGGTAACGGGTCAGGCCGACCGTGGAATACCGCAGCCGTCGTCTTTCTGACGGCAAGGTTATGCCGCGAAAGCGGCTTGAAGGGCGTTCATCAGAAAAGGGCGACAGGCTGGCGTACACTGTCACCGACGCCAGCCGGGAGCGGTAAAAGCGCCCGTCCCGTGCCCGGCCGGACGCGGGACACTGACCACAGGCAGCGTTTATGCCGCGCCGCGTCAGCCGGCGCAGTAAAAAGAGGAGCACGGCGACATCCTTTACCGGAAAAGAAACGGGCGGTAGCCCGCCCGTCTCCGTCATACTTCATCCGCCATAATGCGCCACCTTGTCGACTATCCACGCAGGTCCGGTGACTTCCGGCAGCTCATCGTCATCTGTCGGGGAAGACCATTCCAGCTCCCCCCACAGCACATCAACGAGCTCTCCGCGCTCATACAACTGCCAGCCACAGAAATCACAGCCCTGTTCGGCATACCAGTGCTCCAGCGTGCAGCTGAAACGGCGGCTTAATTCTGCAATAACGTCGCTTTCCGGCTGACACCACGGCGTGTCGAAATCAACCTGAATGAAGTTGTCTCCCTGACTGCTGATATTCAGGTCATACCCACAAGGCCACTTCACGCCATACTGTTCGGTATACCAGTGATATGCAGAAGGAACACCGTTCAGAACACCACCGTTAAAGCCATTCACTTCAACATCAAGGCGGGTGGGCAGAACCGTCAGCAGGTCAAACGGCATGGTTTTTTCCGGCAGTACGTTGTCACACAGACGGTTCCACCACACCGATACATCCTCGTTACTCCAGAAGCCACACCAGTCACCTCTTTTTGCGGTGAAAAGCGCGGTGATGGTATCCCTGACATCGTCCGGTAATCCTTCCCAGCGACGCTGGCCAGTACCGCTCTGCAGCCAGAGTTCATGCAGCATCAGGCAGTTTTGCTCATCCAGCAGTACACCGTTCTGCAGGTGTGTCAGCCAGCGGGTGAACGCGATATTCTCCGGCGATACAACGCCACGTCCGGCAGCCGTCAGTCCGGGGCACGGTTCAAACCACACATCTTCAGTGGTCTGCAGAAGTCCGGCACTTCCGGCCAGAAACAGCTGAATACCTTCATTTGTGGCGCGGCGATAAAACGGTGTGACGGCACCACTGGCCAGTCGTTTAATCTCAGCAATCTGTGCCGGTTCACCAGAAAAATGCATACGGTTACTGCACCAGTTTGGCATGGGAATTCTCCTCTCACATGCGGCCTCCATCAGGCCGTGCCGCACCTGTAACCGGGCGACCGCATACGAATGCAGGTGCGGCCCCGAAGCCGCAGCGCGTGGAGGAGGAACGACGAAACGTGACCGGGTGAGGAGGCCGGCGACAGCGACACACTTGCATCGGATGCAGCCCGGTTAACGTGCCGGCACGGCCTGGGTAACCAGGTATTTTGTCCACAGAACCGTGCACAAAATGCTGTGGATAAGCTGGACACAGCACTCCACAGCAGGCATACAGCCATACCCTCAGAGAATTGAGCGTTTTTTAGTCAGAACAATGACATTTGACTGTGTGCGGATTCAGTTATTAGAATACTGTATATATATACAGCAAAAGAAAAGGAAGATGAGAACATGATCCGCATTGAAATTCTTTTCGACCGCCAGAGCACAAAAAAACTCAAATCAGGCACACTTCAGGCGCTACAGAATGAAATCGAACAACGTCTGAAACCACACTACCCGGAAATCTGGCTGCATATGTGGGAATCCCCGTCCTTCAGAGTGAGGAGCTGTCAACCAGCACTCCATTGACTCAAATGACGGGAAACGCGGAAATCTAAAAATTAAGCCGCACACCCCGAGAAATTTTGCAGGTTTCACGGAGCGAGACTTTTTTAGATCAGGTTTTGCATCTTCACCCTAGCCGCTTTCAGACGGGCCTGTTCACCGTCATCCTGAGAGTGTTCTGGTGAAACTGTACTCTGAAGCCCTCCCAACGCCTTCAGTACCTCTTTTAAATCACCGGAGGAGGGTTTCCAGCCTGTTATCCTGGCAATCTGACTAATGACCTCATCCGCATTCAATTCTCTGGTGAATAGCGCGGTTAACACGGCGGGAATTCGCTCATCAAGCTGATGCATTATCAGGCCGGTTATCAAAGCCTGCCGATATAACTCCCCCCGTTTTTTCCGGGGAACAGTTTCGATTTCAGCCAGTGCAAGACAATCGGCAGAGTCCTCCGGGTGAAGGTAGAGTGAAAGTTTTTTCCTTTCTTCGCCTTCGTACATCGATTACTCCTCCGCTTTGAAGCGTGCAATAGCCTGGACCAGCGCTGTCTGAGGTTCATCCATAAGAACCACCTTTTCGCCAAGGTGGTTCCATGCCTTACGAACAGCATCAGCAATGAGTGCAGCCCCGCCACCGACAATATATACGCGGTTTACGTTTCGATACTGCAGCAAATCATCAACAACTAGCTCGCCCAGTTTATTTATCGCTGTATCAATGGTATCCAGCACCAGATTTAGTTTAGAGACCTCATTTACAACCTGCCCCACAAAATCCAGGTTATTCCTGTTTTTGATCAACTCGTCAGCAATCATTGGACTGGTATCACTGCTGGCCATTTTCAGTGCAGTGAGCGTGGCTTTCGTGACCATTGATACACCAATATCAGGATTACCATGTACAGCCGAAACATCCTCAAACTGGCCAACAATAACCCCGACATCCAGAGTTGTACCACCGAGATCGATAACCAATGATTTTTCGTACTGACCAACGTTGTCAGCAACTAGGCGAGTAAATACAGCCGGGAGTGATTCAGGCATCACTTCAACGCTTTTAATGGTAAAAGTTCCCCCTTTGTTCAGGGTGACTTCTCGCATCAGGTTGCGAATTTTTCTCTCAATGTTAAGCGTATTTTTCTGGCAGTCGGCCGTGTAAAACTCGCTGATAGGTAACGTAACGGTGAGATCGATCTCCTGGGGTTCAATGCCACTGTTCAGTAATGCGTGGTGAACTGCCAACACATTTGTATCAGAGTACTGATACTCAATATGAGTCGTGCTGATCGCATCTTCGCTGACCGGGTCGTAGGTATATTTACGGCCATCAAGCAGATAGTTATAAGTACGACTGCTGCCTAAGCCCTCGACTTTCCAGTTATGGCGAAAAGAGTTCACTGATACCGCACTTTTCAGCGTCTTGCCTTCAAACCAGGCAAGTTTCACATTTGTAGAACCATCATCGCAAAAAATTCTCATACCATCTCCATTTATACTCAACTTGAGTATTCATCTTTACACAATAACTACTCACATTAAGTAAATACGCTCATAAACCACAGGTAAGTACTCAAGCTGCGTACTTCACTTGGGCAGTTAACTACTCAATTTGAGCATTATATCATTTATCTTGCAGCAATCTAGCATTTATCTAGCATAAATCTTGCTGCAAGATTGCACACAAAAAAAGAATGCAGCAAGATTGCTGCATCCCGGATTAATAGCCCTGTTTTTCCTTATATGCCTCAACTGCTTTTTCCAGAACTTCCACCAGTTTCAACCCCTCACGCTCTGCGATATCCCGGATCTCTTGGTCGAAAGCAGGTGTGACACGTGTTGCAAATGCCAGCGTCCTGTTTGTTTTTCTGGCAGAACGGCCATCGCGGCGGGTATATACCTCGGTCACTGTTTGCGTAACCACAGGCTCATGGTGCACTGGCGATGAGTCTGCCTGTTGTCTCTGAACATCAGTGGCAGCGACAGCCGGAGCTATCTCAGGCGCATTCAAGCTGGTAGCCACTTCGTCGGGGCCCGGGGGTACCCCCAACCCACTACGGGTTCTTTTAGTTCTAAGTTTTGACGCATCAGCCATTACTCTTCTCCAATCTTATCGATGAGTGCCTGGATAAGTTCATCAGCTCTCTCGTTTAAACCTTTATAACGTGTTTCTGTCACAGCGAGTCCTGAATTCATCGCTTTTCTGTATGCTGGCTTCTCAAAAAGGCATCCAGATAAAGTTTCATAACCTGCTTCACTGATATATGCACGAGCATCCAGCTCTTCCGCTTCGGTACCTACCCGGCTTAAAGCGAAGACCAGTTTTGAACGTGGTATACCTTCTTTTACCAACGCGTTGAAAACTTTAATTGCCGGGACAAGATCGTCAAGGGAGGCTCCCGTTGGCTGGACGATAAGGTCGGCGACCTTAGCAATTTCTGAAGTACCTTTACTTGCACGAGCAGGGCCATCAAGAATCAGAAGGTCAAAATCGCCGGCAGATTCTATCGCCTGCTTTGCTGTTGAAAACACTTCAACGGAAGCAACCGGTGACAAACCAGCTGACAGACGTCTACGATGCCACTCAGCACTCGTTGCCTGTTCCAAGTCGAGATCAGCTAATTTTGTTTTGATACCACAGGCGGATGCTTCACGCGCTAACGCTCTCGCTTTAGTGCTTTTGCCCACACCACCTTTCTGAGAAATAAAACCAACTATCCAGGCCATTTAGCCCCCTTTACTTGCTGCTATCTTGCAGCAAACATCAATATAAACCAGATTGAGATTAGGTAGAGTAACTCTTCCAGAACAAGATAACAGCTTGCAGCAAGATTGCAACAATAAATAATCTTGCTACTTAGCAGAGTGCTGGAATTGACAGCCGAATACTTGTGTCACGTTAACAATAAAAGAAACCTCATTCAGAATCGCATCGACAGATGAAGCAAGATTGCCGCAAGATTGCAGATAGCATAACATAAACAGAGCGCTAGGCCGTATGTGTACAGCATGATAGCTGCAATCTATTTTATTGCTGCTATCATGCTGAAATATCATTATTAGAATCAGGCAGCCCTCGCCGCAGCCATGTAACTGTGCGTAGCGAGCGAACTGGCGAGGAAGCGTTCCGGCAGATGGCTCTTACGCTCGGCACAAGAAGAGTTTCCCATCCAGGCAAGTACTATGGGTTGTCAGCGCCAGAGATATAAGACTGTTCTGGCCTGAGAACGTGGCCTCTATGAGTTTGGTGCTCTATCTTCCATAGATGAATGCACCAGCTCCCCCTTGACTGAACCGCGAATACGGCTTTTTAACGCCTCTCAAGTTGTTTTATCAGCGCTACCGCATCGGCTTCCGGCATGGCGAACTGCACACGATGACGCGCCGCGACATCCAGCGCAAAGACCTTCGTGTAGACCTCCGTTGAGCTGATGGACTTATGCCCCATCAGACTCTGCAGGACCTTCAGCGGTATACCGGCATACAGCATGTGCATCGCATAGGAATGGCGGAACGTATGTGGCGTGACCGGGACAGAGAACGTCACTCCATCAGCGGCAGCGGCGGCAACCGCCTCCCCAATCCAGGTCCTGACCGTTCTGTCCGTCACTTCCCAGATCCGCGCTTTCTCTGTCCTGCCTGTTCGTTTATTACGCCGTTCCATGGGGATTTTCAGTGTGGCCACCATCGTCTGCAGCTGGCTGACGTACCAGGCGTCAGAGAGCGGAACCAGCCGGTGAGTCTGCTGACCGGCGGGCATTCTTCCTGCCGTCCTGGCGGCTTTTTCGGTCCGCTGCTTCAGAGTGGCCAACTGCACAAACGGATACGGAGGCGCAAGCGAAAAATCCCCCCGCGTCAGCGCCAGTGCTTCATTAATGCGCGCACCGGTGTTCCACAGTGTGGCCAGCAGCATTTTGCGGCGCAGATCCGGCACGTAATGGAGCAGGGCGCTCACTTCAGGGGCCAGCAGGTATTTTGGCAGTTCATCATGAACCATCGACATCTGGCGGAGTGCCAGCGCTGCCGGATAATCGATGGCAACAGGAAGCTGAGCAGCATCCCGGGCATGGTGGATCGGTGCCGGCAGGTGCTGCATATCAGTGTTCACTCCACGGGGAAACGTCGGGCAGGTTTTCCACAACACGGTACTTTCCCGGATAACGGAGCTGGTTACCTCCACGCGTCCAGACGGTGACAACAAAACCCCCTCCCTGGTTGTTTTCGGGGAGCAGGCGATCGCACTGCTCACTCAGCATGTGGATCACAAACGGCGCATCGCTGCCGTCTTCAAATACCAGTTCCAGCGCATCGCGGCCATGCAGTGCTCCCTTACTGATGATGACGTACTCAGCCCCCCGCATCTCCCTGAGTAAATGTTTTGCCGCATCCGGGACAAGCAGCCTGGCTGCGCCGGCATTCCAGCTGAGGTAGACATATCCGGCCTGCGCCTGTACAGACTGCCAGTAATCCGTTCCGGCGACAGCCTGACCTTCATTCTCAATAAAAAACATGGGTGACTCCTTTTTTCTTTTCCGGGCAGGGACGGTCATGCGATAACGTCATCCATCATCACTGCCCTTACCGTCACGCCGTCTGATAACATCATGCCGTTATCATCATCACCATGATAACAAGCATCCATATAACCACGCCGTTAAATTACCGGAGAGCCGTTTCCGTCAGATCCGACTTTCCGGAATATCACAACTTTCCGGAAGTGTACCACGCTGAGAAAATCATCATATCGCTGTTTTCCGCCCCTGCGCGGCGCATCACAGGTCAGGGAGATGACACAACATATAGTGTCATCAGCAGCTGAATTCAGCACTACATGTTGTGCTGACGGGAGATGGCGCTGTGCGGAGGGAGAGGAAGATCCGTAACAGCCGGAAACCGGATCTGTGCGGCAGAGAACGGGCAGGAGATATGATAATTAAGCAGCACACATAAAATCATATCTGATATGATTTTCACCATTAAATATAAAACCATACCTGATATTATCATAAATCAATAACACACAAATCATGCAGGATGTGATTTTTACCTTTAAGAACATTATCAGATGGAGCGTGCAGGATGGATGAAGAAAGGGTGTTTTCACTCAGCTATGAACAACTAACCCGGTTTACGGAACGACGCATCCGGGAATGCAATCTGGACAGCCAGGGCGCGATTTATCTCTGCGAGTCAGCCAAAGCCGGAGCCGTGCTGATCTTCTGGCATGAACTGGCCATAAATGGCTATGCCTCAATGAATGCCATAAAGAGACAGGAGCTCATTGACGCCGACTTTCAGCGCCTCAGAAAGCTCATCTGGCCGGAGGATGACTGGAAATGACTCAGAGCCGCCGACCGTCGCCACTGCAGCGGAGAGTGCTGATTGTGCTGGCTGCCCTTGATGAAAAACGACCGGGCCCCGTGCTGACGCGGGACATAGAACGGGTGCTGGAGCGAAGCGGGGAAGCCCCGGTCTACGGGCCAAACCTGCGCGCCTCCTGCCGTCGTCTGGAGGATGCCGGCTGGCTGCGTACCCTGCGCGCTCCGAACCTGCAGCTGGCAGTAGAGCTGACGGAGGCCGGCCGGGCTGTGGCACAGCCTCTGCTGCTGGCAGAACAAGACCGCCTCCGGGCAGAACAGCGTGCGGCAGAAGTCGTCGTACTGCCGCTGGTCCCGGCAGCAGGTCTGCCCGCAGATGGCACTTCTGCCACTGATCTGGAGGTGGAGCTGAACGGCATAACGTATCAGGCCTGCCGTGGGGATTTTGTGGTGCGTCTCGACGGCAGCACCTGTCTGCAGTTATGGAATAAAGAAGGCAGAGTGGTACGCCGGGAGGGCGATCCGCTGGAAGTGGCGCAGTGGCTGCAGGCCTGTCATGATGCCGGAATAGAAGTTCGTGTACAGGTTAATGAAAGCGTCACTCCGTAAAAACATGCCAGCACGGTTTACACATCACCCCATGGTGGCAGCCGGTTAACTTTCCTGCGCCACCAGTGGAAAGAGGCCGTGAGCAGTCCGAACAAAAAACCACCCGTGATACTTATAATTATGGCCTCACCTGCCACCATTCCTGACGGCCCCCGGTAGATAAACCACATTGCACATCCCCAGGAAATGCCCCATAAGCTCCCCATCAACAGCGTGACCTGCCAGAACGGCATAAAGGGTAATGGCGGAAGCCGGATACCCAGCCGCCAGAGAATACACAGAAGAGGAGGGGCATAATTGCTCCGCCACATCTTTTTGCTGTCCATCAGGGCAATGGCCCGGGCTTTTTTCTGCTCAAAGGTCACAGGAGCACCTCCGTTCCATGATGTAAACGTGACACAGCTTATTGTTATTGATTATTATTATCATGCTGTGATTATGTTATCACGCACCGGTACACGATAACAATAAAGGAGAAAACAGATGAAACTGGATATATCTGTAAAGTATTTACTGAAGAGCCTGATACCAAGCCTCATTATTCTTACAGTTTTTTATCTGGGATGGAAAGATAGCCAGGAAAATGCAAGAATGTTTTATGCGTTCATCGGATGCATTATCAGTGCCATTACTTTTCCTTTTTCAATGAGGATAATACAGAAAATGGTAATAAGGTTTACAGGGAAAGAATTCTGGCAAAAAGACTTCTTTACAAATCCAGTTGGCGGAAGCTTAACTGCAATATTTGAATTATTCTGTTTCGTTATATCAGTTCCTGTGGTTGCCATTTACTTAATTTTTATATTCTGCAAAGCCCTTTCAGGAAAATGAAAGGGCATCATTATGTGTCAGATACCAATAAGTTTATTGACCTGCTCAATAAACTTATCATTAACAAACGCACTCACAGCCGCCATAATAATTGCAAAACCCAGAATACCTACAGGGGTTCCCAGCATGACGGAAAACGTCCATGCTGTAACTGCTGAAGCAGCTCTTCCTGCTGCCAGTGATTCAAGTTTTACAAAAAATGGACGCCAGTTGTCCGTTTTTACAGCCTTTTGTAACTCCACAGCAACATCATAACGATCAATAACTTTTCCGGTAAAACCAAATGCCTTACTGAACAGCTTAAAATTCTCCGCCATATGGACCTGATTAATAGCTTCCAGGGCTTTAGAAATGGCCATGCGATCTTGTATGCTATATTTCTTGTTCAGATTATTACGGAATTTATCAAAAGCGTTCAGTGCATCATCCACACTCTTAATCTGTTTCCCTTGAGATACAGAAGCCAGCTCCTTAGCAAGTTCGGATGCTTGTTTACCGAACTCATCATATATCGTTCTGTAGAAATCAGAGGTGAGTTTTATGGCATCCTTTATCATATTTATTTCATCCCTTTTTCTTTTCTCTTCAGCTATTTTCTGATTTATGTCAGCAAGCTGGCTACGGATATTCTCTTTTTCCTTCAACAGGGCGTTAAGAGCATCATTTGCATGCTTTTGTTCATTTGTTCTGGCACTGACGTTATTTCTCGCCGAATTTACCGCAGATTCAGCAGAGGTGATTTTATTTCTGGCATCAAGCAATCGTTGCCGTAACTTATCCCATTCAGCAACTTCAGCATTATAAATTTTCTTGTCACCTTCCACATCCTCTGTCACCACCGGATTCCGGTCATTCAGAATATTGCGTTTATAGTCCAGACCGGAATGGGTCAGAAGATAATTCAGGTTTGCACGGTTATCGATGACCGCGCTGGTTGTGATTTTTATCGTACCGGCAAATCTCGGATCACCACTCACAACAATAGAATGATTTGTTGATGAACGCCCCGGGAATTTTTCAGGGGAAACTATCGTTTTGCCGTCAGGCGTGTTTTTCTGTTGCGTCAGCTGTTGTTCAGCTCTGGTTAATGCATTACGGGCCGTCTTAAGCGATTCCGTCACCGAACTGAGTTTATTCCGGGCCTCTGAAATGGCCCTGTCATTCCGTGTCTGCTGCCCGAGCAGACGGGCCTGTTGTGCATCAAGAACGGCAAGGGCTGCCCCGCCATTTTTTTCCAGCTCTGACAACCGCGTGTCCAGAATACCTTTTCTGCGCTCGTATTCAGCAAGCATATCAGCGGCCTTCTTGTCTGCGTTCTGCGCATCCTTCTGCCGTTTTTCAGCCTGTTCGATTAACGACCTGGCCTCGCGGGGAGATATACGAAGAGAATCAGCATCAGCAAACAGCATCCGGCTCTCTGTATGCAGCCGGAGGGCATCATATCCGGCGATTTCAGTACGGAATCCGTATTCTCTCAGCTCTGCCTGCAGGAGTCTGAACTCCTGTCGTGTAATATCAGCGACATCTGCGTTTCCGGCACGGAGTGTTTTCAGTGTGTTTTCATCTTTTTCCCTTGCAGCAATTGCCGCAGAAAGGCGTTTTCCGGCTTCAGTACGCTTATTCTCATTCTCTTTCTGCTGCACGCTGAGCGTGTTTTTGTACGCTGTGATTTCCTTGTCCCTTTTTTCGATATCACTTCGGGTTGGGGAATCATCGACCCACTCGTTTCCGCCCCAGATGGTTTTGTTCCCGAAGGAACTCCATGCAGGCGGGGTACCATGAAAAACATCGACACGTGGAGGGTTTACATAAATATCAACGGCCATAATTTCATGGCCATCTGAATCATACCCCAGCGATTCTGCACCGGGATTTGTAATACGTACAGGGTCAGACATTCGGTATCTCCTTCATCCTCTGAGGAAAACAAATGAATTAACTGCTTACGTATATGGATACATATACAGTATTAATTTATTAAGGAGAAAATGGCATGTCAAGATTTAATGATAGTGATTATCATTAACATGAAGTGGTGTTAAACCGTTCAGAAAGCCTGCTGACGTTGTGGCAGCATCACAGTCTGGGTATTCTCTGGTGCAATACAAAAACCGGACTTTCCCGTAACAACAGACAATGTTACGGGAAAAGTTACAGAACTGAGCCACAAAATATCTCAGTACCTGAGATGCATAAAAACACCGTACATATGTTTCTCAAAAGGGGGATGATCGTTATCCAGCCATTTCGGTGGATCGGTATGCAGAACACCAATCTGCTTCATGCCGGTATGCTGCCTGGATTTTCTCGCGCAGTAATCACTGTCTTCATATCCCATCGTTTCGATGACCACTCTGGCCGTCTTTCCGTCAGGAGCCCTTGCTGTAACAATGAAATCCGGCAGTACATATTTCGTAAGCGTAAACTGACCGCCGTATGTAGCCATCAGACGAGAATTGGTAACTTAGACGCCCATCTGATATAGACGGACATCTAAGTATGGAATTACAGGACTGGCGAAAAGAACCTCGTAAAAACTATTCGAATGAATTCAAACTTCGTATGGTGGAACTGGCATCACAACCTGGAGCTTGTGTTGCACAGATTGCACGTGAAAATGGCGTCAATGATAATGTTATTTTCAAATGGCTCAGGCTCTGGCAGAACGAAGGGCGTGTTTCGCGGCGTCTTCCGGTAACGACCTCTTCTGACACTGGCGTTGAATTATTACCTGTAGAAATAACGCCGGATGAGCAGAAAGAACCTGTGGCGGCCATTGCGCCGTCTTTATCCACTTCCACTCAGACCAGAGTCAGTGCCAGTTCCTGCAAGGTGGAATTCCGTCACGGTAACATGACGCTGGAAAATCCATCGCCAGAGCTGCTCACAGTGTTGATCCGTGAACTGACCGGGAGGGGAAGATGATCTCACTCCCATCAGGTACCCGTATCTGGCTCGTTGCCGGCGTTACCGATATGCGTAAATCCTTCAACGGACTGGGAGAACAGGTACAACATGTGCTGAATGATAATCCCTTCTCCGGTCACCTGTTTATCTTCCGTGGCCGACGGGGTGACACCGTCAAAATTCTTTGGGCTGATGCTGATGGTCTGTGCCTGTTCACCAAACGCCTGGAGGAAGGCCAGTTTATCTGGCCTGCGGTACGTGACGGCAAGGTATCCATTACCCGCTCGCAACTGGCAATGCTCCTCGATAAGCTGGACTGGCGTCAGCCAAAAACATCCAGCCGTAACTCACTGACAATGTTGTAAAAAACTCCTGACCGCATTATAAAAACGGTCATGAGTCAGAAATACCTCATTCGCATCGCAGAGCTGGAAAGGTTGCTCTCTGAGCAGGCTGAAGCCCTCCGTCAGAAAGACCAGCAACTGAGTCTGGTTGAAGAGACGGAAGCCTTCCTGCGCTCTGCACTGACACGTGCCGAAGAAAAGATCGAAGAAGATGAACGGGAAATAGAACATCTGCGGGCTCAGATAGAAAAACTGCGCCGGATGCTGTTCGGTACCCGTTCTGAAAAACTGCGTCGTGAAGTTGAACTGGCTGAGGCTCTGCTGAAA
>OLQJ01000128.1_pt1 | contig 64123 bp, 80 predicted proteins | sample 1673231 | NCBI WGS metagenome assembly OLQJ01 (sample SAMEA3136769, study PRJEB25190) | human gut metagenome | biome: human gut; feature: human-associated habitat; material: faeces | place: Austria | collected 2013
CAGTACTGTTCAGCAGATTATCAGGCGCAACTGAAGCGGCATAATCTGCGTGGAAGTATGAGCGCAAAAGGTTGCTGCTACGATAATGCCTGCGTGGAAAGCTTCTTTCATTCGCTGAAAGTGGAATGTATCCATGGAGAACACTTTATCAGCCGGGAAATAATGCGGGCAACGGTGTTTAATTATATCGAATGTGATTACAATCGGTGGCGGCGGCACAGTTGGTGTGGCGGCCTCAGTCCGGAACAATTTGAAAACAAGAACCTCGCTTAGGCCTGTGTCCATATTACGTGGGTAGGATCACATTTCCACTCTCTGGCAAGCGCCTCGATTACTGCGATGTTTAGTTAATCACTCTGCCAGATGGCGCAATGCCATCTGGTATCACTTAAAGGTATTAAAAACAACTTTTTGTCTTTTTACCTTCCCGTTTCGCTCAAGTTAGTATAAAAAAGCTGAACGCGGAACAGTAAAAGTAAATAATATCAATGCATTGCGACGCATCTAGTCTAAAAAATAGACTGTATGATACTACAAAACACAACATATCCAGTCACTATGAATCAACTACTTAGATAGCATTAGTGACCTGTAACAGAGCATTAGCGCAAGGTGATTTTTTGTCTTCTTGCGCTAATTTTTTGTCAACGCACTGGGTTAGTTGAATTTACAACCATGCTCAGTATCTCGATAAACGCAGAGAAATGATGCAGTGGTGGGCGGATTGGCTTGATGAAAAAGTGGCGTAATGCCACCCATCACCCACCCTGTCATCCTGTAGCGCGCTGTTGATGAAGAACGTCACGCGCCCCAGCACCTCAACTTCCTCCTCCTCCTCCCCTTCGATCGCTTCACCATCATCAGTGATTAATGTCCTACCCATTACCCGGGCAAACTGCGTTCTGCCGCCAGATAAAATCAGCAGAACCTGATTCTGTACCAGCCTGGTGCACGGCTCGATAACGGCAAAGCCGGATGAGGTTTCCAGGATGCGAGTGTCGACGCCAACACCGCAGATTCGCTCCGGAGTTAACCGCTGCTCTACATAGTCGCCAGCCGGCGAAGGGAAGCCCATTACAGAACCCTCCCCATGTTACGTAGCATCCAGAGACGGTTTTCACTGTGGTCAGGCGTCTTGTCGACAAAGAACTCTTGATAGCGCTGGATCCACTCGTTGGCGTCGACCTGGCTGAAATGCCAGTTTCTCGTGCGCAACTCACGGATGAAGTCGTTCGTATGAAGGCACTGATAACCCTTTGGGTTTTGCTGTACTGCAGCGACAAATGCGCTGTGAATGTCTGATTGGCGGGGTATGATCTGCACTCCTTTTTACTGTTTTTATATACAGTAGTTTTAAAGGAGATGCAGATCAATGAGGCGATACCTATCAATAATCCCGGCTGGCGTTACACCTGACCAAGGTCCTCTACGCTTTCCTGATCATTCAGCAAGGTAATGGCAACAGCAATTGAGGAGAGGATAGTTTTGATTTCTATGGTGTTCATCCCTTCCTTTTCCCGGACGTACTCGCATAATTTATCGACGTCAAATATCTCTCTGATGTTTGTATATTCGGCGGCTCTTTCAAGCAAGTGCACGATTTCTTCTCGCTGACCTTCGACAAATTGAGCCTGCCATGCTTGCACAGACCTTGGCGTGAATTTAACCCCGCTATCATAAGGAGCATCTGCGATATCAAGGCCAAATCTACCCTGCAATGATTTATCCCATGTCGCATTCAAAAATGGCAGAGAAACTAATTCAGGAGCCAGCTTTGCCATGACGCTGTAGTGGAACAATTCTTTGTTCCTGGCCTCCGGACTGAGCTTGAATACCAAACGCGCAACTTTAGGAGAGAGAAGTGGCATCAGTTTAATTCTGCCTGTGACGTTCTGAGCAAGAGGGCCGTTCCAATTGGAAAGACGGTTTTCTACGAAGAACTTCTCAGGTAAAACATCAAACCTTACAGATTTAATATTCTCCTCAAGCCAGCCGTAGAACCAACCTATTTGAGCGTTTTTATACAAACTGGAGAGAATGTTTAATGGATCCATCTTCTGATGGTAGTTTATGAACTTAGAAAGAATTGCATCTTTATTGTCCATAAAGGACAGGTTTTTAAACTGCTTGGCGTGTCCGCCGGGTCCGCGATATAGCTCGCCGCCAAAGCCAGTCATATCGGACGTTATATTTTTGATGGTGCGTTCAGCTGTTGCTCCATCCCATGGGCAAATATAACTTTCCATTCTGTAGGAATGCCAGTTAAGTTTTTCCCATGAATTAGCAAAATCCTGAGCTTTAACTTGTGGAGCCTTAACGTTAGCGACGTGCTTAACGCCGATTTTGCTGGCTATGTTCTGAGCGCAACTTATCTCCGGGCTTCCTTCCGGTCCGTTCGTAAATGTGGTAATCCTGTCTTTGAATCCTGCACCCAATGCCAGTGCAAGGACAAGACGAGAGTCCTTACCACCGGTCAGTGATAAGCGGAGTTCACCGGGAATGTTTTCACTCGCAGCCTTAAAGTTTTTCACCAATTCATCTACGATCAAATCCCAGTCATCACCTGAAAGGTCATTTAGATATTCAGCATCCTCACTTGAAGGCCAGATCTGATTCTTAAATTTATTGATATTTACTGTTGTTGAACCGATTGGTGACTTTAAATAGCTACCTGCCGTGATTGTATTTACACCTTCAAATGGTGTTTCATTTCCAAATATATTGGCATGCCCAATCAACCAGCTCAATGAGGAAAGGTTATATTTACCATTGCCTCGTAATTCATGTAATGCAGATGCTCTGTTACTTACGCAGGTCACACCATCAATTATTGTGTAATAAATAGGACAGGTGCCTGAGAAATCGCCGAAAGCAAGGAGGCCATTCTTGGAGGTTATTGAAACGAAGTTGTAAGACCCGGAAATATTGTCAAACATGTATTCCGCATCGTTTTTTGTGGAGGCATCAAGTGCGGCGTCAGACACGTCATAGCTATCCCCCATCCTTAAAACAGGGCCATTTATCAGGCATACGCCGCTTTGCTTAGATGTTATTCTTTTTGATATTTCGCCTTCCGCATTGCCACATGCTGTATATGCCCAAGCTCCGCTACCAGATATTTTATTAGCCACCTCTACTGGCTTAAATGTTAAGTTCCTTTTTAGGGCCTGCTGCGCTGTCTCGTATAATTTCTTAACAGACTCGCTTTTTCCATTTAAAACAATAAAGTTTATCATTTAATTCCCGCGCAAGATAATTGGCAATATTTAAAGTTGATAACTATTTGGTTAACAGAGTAAACAACCAAGATTGTGCAATACTTGCTAGGACGGGTCAATGATTTGTGTGTGGTTTTGGGGTCTAACCACTAATTTTGATATCAGTAGTGAATTTTACAAATGCAGGATTGAGGGTGCTCTTGCGCCACCAAAAGATGCGAATATGACGTAGCGAAAGCACCCTCTCTGTTTGGGTAGGATTGACGATTAGTGCATCAGAAAGCTACTTTGCTTCGAGATTTCCCACTCGTTCAGCCAGAGCCTCAAACTGCGATAGCAGCCTTTGATGATTACGACGATGAAGGGCAGCCTCCATCACTAATGCCTCCTCATATCGAATGCCATAGCGTGATCCCGCTTCAACCGCCGGAACTACTACATCGCCAGTCTCTTCATCAAGAACTTCTGGTGAGCTTTCCCACTTGTCATAACAGAAGAAAGCAAACTGGTGAGGATCAAGTCCATGACGGATAAACGCTTCTTGCGCACGCTGGGCAATAATGCCGACATGCCAACGGGCTCCATCATCTCCCTTTGCCTCTATACGGTCAATGAACTGGAACTGCACGAAATCTACTTCCGCCCAGGCATCCAGAATATCATCTGCGTACGGCGCTTCCATTAACCGTGAATCTGTCGTTTGGACGGGTTCGAGAGAACCACGAGCCAGCATCACTGGACGCGATTTTTGCCTTTCATCGGAGGTGACAGTATACGCAGCCTGAGTGAATCCGCCCGCAAATGGACTTGAACTGGTACCAACAGTTCTGGTGTTAGCGGCGCTGGGCTGGATATTGCCGTTTACGCTCATGTTGGTGTTGATATTTACGACAGCAGAAGCAAAGCGTGCAACTTCAGTACCGGCCGACGCTTCAGTTGATGAGACGTAGAGGCCGACAGCATTTTTACTAAGGACTGCGGTTCGGGCAAATCCACTAGAATCGCGGATCTCTCCGAGCCCAACTTGATAATCGTCAGACTGCGGGCCGGTAACGTTAGTGATGCAATGGAATACGCCACCCATTTGGTTAAACGGATCTGTCACGGATTCAAGATGAAGGCCATCTATAATGATCTTCCCGGTATTGCTACCCCCTGACTCTATGCCTACAGGGCAATTCCTTAACGTCACGTTGGTTAGTTTTTGATATTTCCTGTTCAGGCGTAAGGCAACATTGGTGTCTCTACACACAATATTGGTTACAGAACACGCCTCTGCATCACCAAACTGCCGATCACTGGCTCCGGAGGCTGTTGTTGTCTGGTATCCGGTTATTGCGTTAGCGCACTGAATATTTGATCCGTTGCAATATCGCTCCTCAATCCACACTGAAGCCCCAATTCTTCCGCCATCATATCCGAGACATGATATATTGCTGTAATTGACGAATGGGGATTTAATATGGAGCCCGATGATGTCTGAATCAGTGGATTTAAATCGGTTCTGAATGACTGTGATGTTTGTAACATCACTCCATACACCGCCAGTTCCACGACTGACGGTATCGCCAATGATCCCCTGCTTGATACGGACGCCAGCGCCGGGCGCTCCGACGTTACCAAAGTCTGACACATAAACGTTCGATACCTTCGGCGCCAATGACATTACGTCAACGCCTGCCCAAGGGTGGGCTGGCTCGTCAAGTTGCCCGAAGTTGAAAACGAAGATGTTATTTAATTGAAACGCGCGACTGACAGACCCATTATCCTTAATGTCGATACCATCTGCGCCGGTGTTTTCAGACCAGAATCCGTCGATGCTGCAGCCCTTATACCCGCCATTCTGAAGACCCAAGGCATAATGAGAGCAGTTCTTTACCTTGAGGCCGCGAATTGTAAGCCCCTCGATTCCTGCTCCGACAATGCCTTCAGTTTGCCGGGCGTAAGGAGTACCATTCCATAAGTAATTCCCGTCGATACAAATATCTTGAAGGCCGACGCCCCTTACTTTTGTGGTGCCGTTTTCGAGCGGTGGCTTTGACCACTGTATTACCCCATATGCAGCATCTGTGTTGTAAGCTCTTATAGTAGTAGAGTTCCATCCCTGCCCACGGAGAATAATGTTGTCAAATGGGATGCGCAAAGCAGCAACGTTTAACGTTGCGTTGGCAGAGCTAAATTCAGTCGGATCCTGATGCACCATGTATAAGGGCCGCGGGAATACAATCGTGCCCCCGCCGGCTGCACTGAGTTCCTGCGCCTTCTGCATTATCAGTCTTGCGTTCTGCAGGGCGACAACCTGGCTAACAACCCCAGGGATTACGCCAAATGAATCAGCGGTTATTTCAATGCCACCAATTAATGACGAGCCGGTACTGGAGCTTAATCTCTGGACAAAAGAAAACGGATCAACCAGGGAGCAATTTTCAAAATAGTATTGCTGAGCCCCATAAGCATCGTAAACAGCCATGCTGTAATCACTTTCAGTGACTATGGTTACAACCTGGCCATTATATACTGGGTAACCTGAGGAATTAATTTTAACTGGCTGGCTGATCTGCACCAGGGAGCCATTTTCATTCCTGAAATAAACCGCTACCCTATTGGCTGGATTTGTTGGATCCGTGTCAGGAACACCAACATAAATATTACCGTTTGCGATAGCTTTAAAGCTTCTCGGCGTAATAAATGGGATGTACGGCATTGTTACTTGCTGGTTGGCAATGATATCTGGCATTTGCTGTTCTCCAGGTGCAGAAAAGCCGCACAAGCTAAAACTTGCGCAGCGTGGCTACGGTTAGTTTTTTGTGATAAAACAACTTTTTCGGAAGTTATTTTGTTCGCTTTTCGACCTACACTTTTTGTGTAGGTCTCTCCTTCAAGCTCATTGCCTAAGCGTGGCTACGGTTGGTATTTGTTGCATACCGAGACGGTACCATTGTTGATTTGTACAGTAGGTTTTACGATGCCATTCCACCCATTTGGTGAGGCATTGATGATGTACAGCAAATACGATGAGGCGCAGTTCCACTTGAGGCTTACGCACGAGTTGCACGCTAAGATTAAGCAGCGTGCGAAGATGAATAACAGGTCGCTGAACTCAGAGATAATTGCAGCGATTGAAGAATCATTGGATAAACAAAGCTCTGCATCAGTTTACATTGACGATGCAGAGCGTATGGCAGAACAACAATCTGATATGGTTAAGAAAATTGTCTTTGATACGCTCAAGGAGCTATATAAAAAAGACTGCAACTAACCATCCATTACGGAGGATTTATGCAAAGAGATATGCTGAATATTGCATTCTACATATTTGGTTTTTGCACTTTCCTGGTGTTTGCAAAGCTATTCTGACAACGCATCAGACTTAGCGCCTTGGGTCAGCGCGTTAATTGCCTTTTGTGCCTGCTGCAAGGCTTTCTCAAACGCTGTTGATCCGCGTTGGGTGTTTGCCATTCGGAGCATTGCATTTCTGAATGGCTCGCTCTCATAGGCGCGAGCAAGAAGTCCGTAGCTTACTGCTGCGCCAGTTGTCGCCGGGTTCATTGCCGTCCCATACCCAATAATGAACGGGATAGTTTGCTGCCCTGTGGGTGTTGTTACTGCCGCTTTTGCAGCCTGCTGCGTGGATTGCAGGTAGTTTTTTAATCCTTTCAGATAAGCAGCGTCCTGCCCCTTAAATGTGATGCCAGTCTGGTTTTGCAGGATATTAAGCTGCCGAAGGAACTGGTCAGGGGATCCACCTGATTTCTCCATCGCCTTTCCAATGATGCCATTGCGCATTTGCGCCCTGCCAACACGGCCAACTGAGTTGTACAGCGTCTTAATTTCCGATTTGTTCTTGCTGAATAGCATGTTGTTGACAACTTCCGGAGTAAGATCTCCTTTAATGAGAACATTCTTCAGCCGGGTATTCTTTAGTTTCGCCGCTTCGTCAGCGTAGACGGCATTGGCCTGCTGATATTTACGGAGAGTATCGTTGCCAAGATTCTGACCAATGGCACCATTGATATCGTCGGTCATCGCCTTGTAAACGCGCTGAATGGCAGCATCGGAACGGTTTGGTAACACTGGTCGCTCACCCTTCACGTCCATTCTGAACTGGCTGCGCAGATCGCTTAATTGCTTCAAGTCCAGATTTACCGGACCATCAGGGCCAGCATTGCGAACAAGCTCATCACGATATGACTGAAGTTTTGAAATGGTCTCGTTATCAGCGACCTTACCAAGCTTCTGCAGATTAGATATCTCGGTATCAATCTGCTGAATTGCTCGCGCAGGATGAATGTTTACTCCAGCCATAGCATTCTGAACCTGCTCCAGTCGATTACCGGCGGCACGACGAATTCCTGATGTTTTCGCTTTAAGGCTGTCAATAACAACTGCTGGATCATACTCACCGAATTTATCAGCAAATCTCTGCACCAACTGGCTTCTCGCTTCCTGTTGCGTTGCTCTCATTCCGCTTGTGCCAGCCAGGGGGATATTTTCCGCTGTCGTCTGCGCCATTTTCCCGACGCGGGAAGTAGGCTGTAACAGGTCTGTGGTGTGCAGAGGAACTCCTTCACGCTCTGCAAATCTGATAGCCTGCTGCGCTTCTGGCGCAATAGCACCACGAACGCCACGATAAGCAGCACCTAATCCACGTCCGGCAGCGTTAATAGCACCGCCAGCCAGCACACCAACGCCTAAATCGGTGGCGAGGGCTTCCGCATCATCTTTCGCACTATTTGCAGCAAGTGATCCAACTGCGTTTTCAGCGAGAAGACGAGTTGCCCCCTGAGCAATTCGACCAGCAAGTGTTGGTGCCTGTGTTGCCGCTCTCTCAATGCCAGCAGGAGTGAGGTAAGGCAATGCCTCAGCAAATACCCTTCCCTCTGTAGTTTGTGGAGTCAGCGCGCCTTGCTGAAGGCCAAAGTCCTGCTCTAATCCCTGCGTTGTTACTCGTGGCGCTGGTTGATATGTACCATCACCAATACCGAGTTTACCGCCAGCCCATGCCGCCGCGCTTGTTACAGCATCGGCAACTGATGCAGGTATGTTTGCCACGTTCACGCCAGCCTGTACCAGTCCGCGACCAGTCTCTTTTACTGCTTCGCCAAGATCAGACATAAATCCACTTTGCTGTGGTTGTTGCTGTGCTACTGGCTGTTGTGTCTCCACTGGCTGCACTGATGGCAATGGATAGGCAGCATAGAAAGCTTGCTTAGCCTGCTCTGCATTTTCTCCGGCTTGCGGGGCCACGACTTCATTGAAGTATTGCTCCTGAGCCTGCGCTTTTTGTTCTGGTGCTAACGCCTGATACTGTGGAGAGGCGATAACATCTTTCCATGCTTTAGCCATTAATCACCCCATAGTGAAGAAAAGTTACTGCTGGCTGCTGGCTGTGATACCTGTGCAGGTTGAGATTTCTGCCGCTGAGATTTACCAACATCAACGTTATATTGTTGATTGTAATTGTTGGTGTATTCCTGAATCTCACGAATCGACTGCTGCATAGCCTCCGGGCTTGAATAGTCAACCTGCGGCATCCCCTGAAAATACATCTTCGCTTCTGCAACGGTGTTAATACCACTGGCACCCATATCCCTTGCTGCCGCCACACCCTGATTCTGCATTCTGCCCTGAATACGTTGTGCTGAGTTATATAACTGGCGCTGCTCTTTTCCTGTTAATCGGCTGCGAACATCAGCACCAATTGCTGGATTACCTGCACCGCCTGTCATTCCTGTCATGAAATCGAGAGCAGAAGCGTCTGCATTTGCGATCGCGTCGATATCCTTCTTCATGGCATAGTTTTGTGCTGATGCAGACGATGTTGCAGGCGCTGCGATTGAACTGGCAGGCACGCGAACCATATTCCCCTCGTTGTCGATGCCTTCGTAGAACGCATTAGCCCCAGCGCCGTGAAGTTTCCCGCCTACCGTTACAGTTCTGCCATCTGATAACTGAACTGTACGCTCATCATTCCCAGCGGTTCCTCTTGTTGACGCTCGCTGCATTGCCAAATCCTGCCCGCGTCGCGCAGTAGAAGCAGATAAGTCCTGACCGCGCATCGTGATGTTCTGGCCTCGTGCTGTTAGCGCCTCGCCAGCCTGATTGCTGCGGATTGTCTCTGCAAGTTTTCCGCGATCAATCTCACGACCAGCCATCTTGTCCTGAACATTGAAGTAATCAATTGGACCAAGAGCAGCCATCCCAAGGTGATCAACAAACTCACCAAATCCTGAAGGATTCTGCTGATACATCTGAGCAACGCTGTTAGGGTCAACACCGACGCGAGTCAGTTCCTTGGCGTTGTTTTGCAGCCATGATTGCATTGCTTCTGGAGACGATGACGCAAGGCGGGCGCCAGCCGCTAATGTGCCGATAGAATTACGCTGGTCTTCATCAATGAATCCCATGCCTTTACGAACGGATTCAATCTGGTCTGGATATTGAGTAGCCAACTGACGCAAAGCACCGCGATCACCAGACGCATAAGCATTAGCGTACGCCTGCTGAAATTCTTTCTGCCGCTGAGCCTGCTTTTCCTGCTGAAACACCCCCGCAATACCTGAAAGACCTTGCAAAGCAGTCAGCCCAACATTGTTAGCGCCTGAACGCTCAATATCATTGTTCTGCCTGATAAGCTGAAGCGTATTGCCGATGTCATTTACGCTCGGAGCGTTTGAGTTGACGCCGCCGATACCAGCTAACAATCCGCCATTTGATCCTTGCCAAGTAGCCATGATTACCCCTTAAAACAACGAACCAAGCAGGCCAAGTCCGCCGCCAATTGCCGCACCTAATCCAGTGCCAAGTCCGGGAACAATAGAGCCAAGAGCAGCGCCAGTCATAGCTCCTGAAGCTCCGCCGCTAATTGCTGTCTGAAGACCTGATGGTTTATTGGCATTAGCAGCGGCAAGAGCCGCACTTTGCTGCGAAATCTGACTCATGTTGTTGGCATATGTCTGCCCGGCGTTTGCCTGACCTTGCAGTGCGCCAAGACCAATATTTGCCAGATTCTGGTAGTTGTTCATCTGACCAGACAGCCACTGCTGACCAAGCGTTGGTGCGATTGTTGCTAACTGATTACCGGTTGCAGTGGAACCCAATCCACCTGTTGCTTCCGCTGCAGCCAGACTCTGATAGCGAGCCTGACCAGCAAGATCTTTGTACTGCTGAGAGTTGTAATACTGGTTAAGTGCCTGACCTTGCCCCTGAAGAGAGGAAAGATTCTGCAATTGTGATACGTACTGCTGAGCGAGTGGCGTGAACGGAGCAAGGTTTTTCATGATCGTCTGCCACTGCTTATTCTGCAGGTCTGCGGCATACTTCTGAGCTTCTGCGGCATACTTTGCGCTTTTATCAGAGCTGCCACTTTTCCCGCCTTTTTCAGGGCACCAAGGTTCCTCGCCGAGCAGTTTTCTGCCCAGCTTAAATGCATATAACATGGCTATCTCCCGTGATTCAGGAAGTCGATTAGTTCTTCGCGTGTGGCGCTGTAAAAAGTCACGTCATCCACGCCTTTAAAGTATTTCTTGATGGTTCCGACACGCTTAAGGCCAATCATTGCGCAATAAATCTGCCCGTGGCGGAATTTGCGTGCGGCGAACGATGTGACGCACTGAACGGTGGTGTTAGTCAGAATGTATCGCCAGAACGCCAGCCCGATTTCCTTGCTGAATCCACGAACCTCTGGCAGGTACATGGCGTGGCAATCGAATGTCTGCGGCTGAATCTCCTGATAGTAAACAATGCCGCCAAACTGCCCGTGCACGTTCACCTCAAAGTAACGGCATTCAGGTTTGTAGTCGTATCCATCGCCGTTGTTGCTACCGGCGATAATGTCAGGGTGATTTCCGACTGCTTCTATCAGGTCGATGTTTCGCGTTGGTTTGAACTGAATCATCACTGCTCCGCGATTATCTTGATGGTTGTGGCAGTAAACGCCGCTCCATTCGACTGAATGGTTAACGTGCTGCCATTTGTGGCAAGAAAGCCGTCTTTATCCACGCTGAAGAACGTAGCTAGCAGGATGTTGTCGGTTGTTGTCACCGCATTACGACTGCTAACCAACGTGTCAGGAACAGAACCGGAAAAGGTTAGCTGCATTGACCTGTTGGCTGTTCCGCTGGGCCACGTCCCGACGATCGACAGCTTGAAGAACAAGGTTTTGTTCTCGTTGAACACAACCATCTTGTTGTTAACGGTGTCGAAGAATGGTGCCAACGTGCCGGATGACGGCGTGATCGTTTTCAGTAGGCTAACAAGGTTGGTAGGCGCTGTCGGGATGGTTACTGATACGCCAGAGTAAACAACCTCTGACTTCTTGCGAGTAGTGGCATACTCAAGCGCAGATATTCTTGTAGAGTGATCACCAACTGTGCTTTGTAGCGTTGAAATACTTCCCTCTGCCGCTGTGAGCCTGGTATCAAGTGCGTCGATATCGGTTTTATTCTGAGTTATTCGCGCATCATGGTTTGCTAACTCAGATTCATTGGCAGCAATTCGCGTCTCGTGATCAGCCAGCTCTGTTTCAGCAGCCGTAATCCTTGTTTCATGATCTGCAAGAGTGCTTTCCGCTGCTGCAATTCTATGTTCATGATTGACGAGAGTTTCTTCAGCAGCAGCAATTCTGGATTCATGGTCTTCAAGGGTGACATCCTGCTCATCATTCTTCACCTGTGCATCATAAGCCCCCTTCCCTGCTTCGTTGGCCTTGTTCGCCACGTTACCAACATCAGTGCCCTGTGCAATAACGTACAGCAGATATGACTGCGAGAAGATATTGCGTGGAAGGATTGATGTATCGAGCCACGTCGCCTGCACAATAACAGGGGTGTTGAGATTCGAATCAGCCATTACTCAATCCTTATCTGGCAGCCAGACAGAGTGACAGGTGACTTCGTGATAACGCGCAATTTGAAGCCAATGTTTTTCCTGATGCGCCCTACTTTCTTCCACAAAACGCGTTTGTCGTAAACGAACGGTTCATTCTGCTCAATCATCTGCTCACGCCCGTAATTGATGCCGTCAGTGGTTGCAGAAAGGAACAAGCGGTCGGCGTACTGCGCAACACCAGTTGAAGATTCAACCTCAAGGTCGAACACTCTTGCGTTATCCGCTTTGAACAGCGGAGTAAACAGCAGATGTTCCTGTTGCTTGTCGTACTGGCTGCTGATGTCGAATTGCAATTTCCCGGTCACGGACTCCAGTTTATCGCCGCACGTTATCTGATTGCCTTCGTAAATGAAGTCGATAGCGCGGTACACATCGTCATACAGACCTGTTTTCAGCACACACCATTGCGGACCATTGGCGCTTGAAGATGCGTCGTACACGAGAACATGGCGCGGAAGGTGGATAATCAGCAACTCATGAGCATCAAATCGCAGCGATTCCATCACACCATCAGCCAGTTCATCAGCAGTGTAGGAGCGGAGGATTTTCTCAATGCTCGCGCTGGCGATTGGTGACACCTGACCGGAGCCGATGATGTATACAGACGGCGCACCCGTTGCCGGATTACTGATGAACGCATACGAATCAGCAAACGGCGTTTTGCAGTAAGTCCCGGCGATGCCTTTTTGCACCATCAGTGATGGCTGTGCGACATACAAAGCAGCACCAACGGTGGTTGCGCCAGTCAGGGAGAAATATTCAATAGTCGATGAACCAAAGCAGACGATGAAGTCTCGCCATGTCCCGATACCGATGATGCCGTCCGGCTGAGACTCGGCACGATATTGTGCGCTGTAACGGTCAGGATGCGATTCGTCTTCAAGGTCAGTGATAAACCATGAATCAGTGCCGTCTTTTGACCACGCATAACGCCCACGTAAACGCGTAATGTCGCGAACCGAACCTAACTCATACTGAGTGAATCCGCTGTCTGTAGGCCAGTTTGAGACTGTTTTAACCGTGCCATCATAGCGATACTCGACCAGTTGACCATTAACGCCTACCGCCTGAGATGTTCGACCATGCGCCATTGATACGCGACCACTTCCGGCAACATCACCGACCTCGCTTTCTCCCTTATACAACTTGCCACCACACACGCGATAAACAGCATTCTGCGCCATGTTGTACTCGACACCGCGCGATACACCATTCACATCAGAACGTTTGGCAATGCCCGGGAATGAGCGAAGATATCCGCTGCTGTTGAGTATTTCTTTGGGTGTAGCCAACATATTCACTGGCAGATAGTCGATATAGTCGGCGTTTCGAAAGTCTTTGCCGACACCTTTCATAAGCGGAAGTTGCTGAATCGGCATTTATTCACCTCACGTACTCGGATCATCTTTCTCGATGTAAAACCGATTCCACGTAAACGCGCTTTTGTTACCACTACCGCGAGGCATGTCATTTCGCCGCTCAAGTGGTGGTATTTTGGTTAAAGCGATACAGATTGTCTGATATGCACTGTCAGCAGCGGTAAGGAGAGCGTCTGACGGCTGAATGACGTTATCCATGCACACTTGCACAGCGAGTTTCAAAGCGACGCCATCATTTGCCCATGCAGGGATACCTGAATCATCGTCAGGTAACGGCATGATGCCGTTTTCTGTATCAGCAAACTGATATCCAAGCTCGATACCTTTAGCCTGCCATGCTGCCATCATGTCTTCGAGGTCATTAATGGCATCTTCAATTGCCTGAGGGTCAGCATCTGTCAACGTGGCATTGGAATACAGCCCGGCTTTTCGTAAAGCCTTAAGAACGAGATCACCCTTCGTTTTCGCCATCTTCTTCCGCCTTAGCCACTTTATGCTTCGTTGCGGTTTCTTCAGGAGTTTTTACCCAGCCTTTTTTCAGGTGAGATTTAACTTCTTCGTCATCAACAATGATGTAATCGACAGCAAACTGACCACAGGTGATCATGTTGCCAGGCTTATAGAGCATTGTTCGTGCCATTGTCTTCTCCCAATAAAAATGGGGCCGAAGCCCCACCAAAATTACTGCCCGGCAATAACGATGCCCGTATATTCAGGAACAAGTACAGAGCAACCGTACAGAGTGGTGAAACGAGCAGTGGTTACACCTTTGATGTGGTCGAAGGCGTAAGACATGATCAGCGTAGCGCCCTGCTCGGTGGTTGCTGTCATTACCTGTGGACCCTGACCAGTCGGGAACGCCAGTTTGCCGTACATCAGCTCAACAGAACCATCAGCCCAGAACAGGTTAGCAGGTGCTGCGTTCTTGTTGAGAATGGTGATTGCTGCTGATGCTGCCGGCTTGGCATCGACGTTTGCATATGGACGACTCGCAACATCGGCATTTTCAACAGGGAGAATCTTTGGAGAGATTGTTACGGTAGTTCCGCTAACAGCCAGAACACGGAATACCTGCGGTTGCCCGGTGGTATCTTTTGTGATCTGGTGTACGGAATTCACACCGGCAATGGTGAACGCATCACCAACCTGCAAGCCAGATGCAGATACCGTAATAGTCCCCTGTCGGTTATCAACTGGCATACCATTTGAATCTTTCGCTTCAACCTTGTGTTCAGGTTGGCCTGATACTGTCAAGGATTCAGCGCTTCCTTTCGGTAATCGACCAGAAATATCGGTCTTGTAGCTATCAAAGGAAGCAACCGGAGGGATCTGCGCTTTTTCGTATGCTGTCAGGGTTGCGCCCTGAGCATAGGCACGGTGACCAAGCTCGCCTGCAAGATCTTTGTAGTTGAAGGGGTTCCAGAAAGAGCGACGGTTGATGCCCTGAGGTACACCAATCGCCGTCATGGTGGCATCAATGCCTGCCGCACAGTTCCACAAATCACGGCCCTGTGTACCTGTGGTTGAGTCAGCCATCGTGATCACGTTAGTAGCACGCTGCGTGACCATGGAAATCAGGTCAGAGTCAATCTGTGCAGCAAGGCGCATACCTGCGGCGCGACCAGCTTCAGTTTTATGTTCCGGGTCACGCATTTCACGCGCATCCAGAGTGTACAGAATGTTTTTCGGCTCCTTGAACACAGAAGGAACAAGGCGCTGAACCAGTGCTGTTGGCGTTTTGCTGCTGAGGTCGAGGCCTTCCTCAATATTCATGTGGTAATGCTGCGGACGATACAGAACATCACCTGCTCGCTGCATTGCTGTATCACCGGGACGGAATTTTTTAGCGTTACGGGAAACTACGCAGGCGGCCTCAAAGCCTTCAACGTAGTTTTCGAACATGATTTCAAGGTCTTTTGCTAATTGGTTAGCCATGCTTAATGCTCCGATAGGTTATTTTTTTGCCTTTTTAGCGGCGAAATACGGCGTCCAGTCACCAGTTTCCAGCGCCTTGGCTTTCAGTTTGTCGAGGTTATTGATTACTGCGCCGTTGCTCCCCTTAACTGTCGGGGTTGTGGCTGCCGTGTTTTTTGCTTTTGGCATGATTCTGGCCTTCGATTCGATACGTTCCAGCAGACGACCAATTGCTACGGGGTTGGTAGCTTCTGCCAGTTGCTTGCGCAGTTCAGCGTTGCGACCGAGTGCCAGAACAACGATTTCCGGCTTCTCTGACTCAAACAGGATCGCGTTTTGTGTCTCGATGGGGATTTCCTCGAGTACGGCCTGCTCAGCTTCCTGATAGCCAGGAACTTTGAGAGCCTTAACACGTTGCTGATATTTGGATAATCGCTCTTGATAGGCAGCCTGAAGCTCCTGCTCCTTCTGCTTGCGAGCCATCTCCTGTTGCTGGTACTTGCCGTTATCCTCTGCCCACTTAGCCATGCGTTGCTGATAGATTTCTTCATCGAAACCGATGTCCTCATCATCCAGTTTTGGCATTCGCGGTGGTTGAGTGATTACCGGCTGCTGCTCGACGGGTTTCTGAGACTGACGCATCAGCTCTTTCAGCTCGCGGTCTTTCTCTTTAATCGTCTTGCGCAGGTGTTTTACCAGTCCATGCTCTGCGCCATCTTCGCTGGTTGGCGAATCCAGCTTTTCGTCACCAAAGTAGAATTCCTGTTCTGATTCGTCGCCATCAGTTTCAGTAGCTTCCTCTGCATCATTGCCGGAGGACTCACTGCCATCTTCTGTTTCGACTTCTTCAGCCAGTTCGACATCATCAGGAATCTGCTCTGACGCGTCGGTTTCGATTTCAACTTCTGGTGTGTTTTCTGCCATCTGGTCCATTTGTTACCCCTGTTTACTCGATGTTCAGCCCATCGGAAGGCAATAGGGTGCCAGGCCTCATAAAGACAGCCATTGCACGTTATGGGTTAATTACTGCTGTGGTTGTTGCTGAGTTGATTTTTGCAGGATGCTGCTGATGCCCATGCGCTGCGCATGGCCCTGCGCCTGACTCTTCAGGACAAGCTCTGCATCAGCACGGGCATTATCTCCTTGCTGTTGCTGGAACTGTCCGAGCAGTTTCAGCGCCTCACGGATATCAGATTTTTGCTGGCTATCGGCAGATGCGAGGATTTTCACAACATTTGCCGCTGCAACCTGAGCATCAGTCTGTGCCTGGAATGCTTTAACCTGAATGGCTGCCTGTTCGTTCTGCGCTTTCTGCAATTCAGCCTGACCAGCAAGAAGCTGACCTTGCGCTGCAACCATAGCCGGATCTGGCTGACTGGCCTGTTGTTGTTTCGCCTGCTCAACCATTTGCTGTTCTTCAGGCGTTCTCGGCTTGATAACGCCAGACAGAAGCAACTGATTGCGGTTGTATTCTTTAAGGTCGCCCATCCCTTCGCCGTCCATATTGTCGAGAATCATCGACGATACAAGGTCGTGCTTCGGCGTCCCTGGCGGGATAAGTGCCAGCATGGAAAGTAACGACTTAACCGTTGCATCACGGCGAGTAGCGAACGACTGACCGACATCGACAGTCACTTCGTAGTTACCCTGCGAAAGGTCGTTAAGCGCGATAACCTGCCCTGTCTGACGGTCAACCACTTCACCAGTCATCAGCGCCACGTCATCGCTGCCGTCCTCATTAACGATACGCATCGGCGTATCGCTGCCATAGACTTCACGCGCCATAGAAAGCCACACAACGCCAGCGCGACGCATGGATTTAGCCATGTTGTCCATGTAGATATAGGACTGCGTATCCATCCGGTTAAAGATGCTATCAACGGTATCGGTGGCGACGTTGCTCGGCATGTTCTCAAGCTGCGACGCACCTGTAATTTGCTGAATAGCCGTTCCGGTGTACTGCAATAGCCCGGCAAGAGCTGGAGGCATTTGTGTCGGAGGTGTATAACTGCTGACCTGAGCCTGCGCAGTAATATCTCCGTTTTTGTTTTTCAGACTGACCATCGGCAGGAACGCCGGGCGCTTTTTGTTGCGCTCCGCCCAATGAGTGGCAAGAGGACCAGGAATCATGTCAACATCAACTACAGGAATGCCATCACCGCCAGCCTGAGTGGCGTTATCTGCAATCATGGAAACCATCAGGTTCTCAAGACGCTGTGCATCCATCGCTTTTGCTGCGTGGCCTTCGATTCGCTCCTGATTATCAACAAATGAGCGACGCCCATATACCGGGATGAGAGGAATATGTTCGCCCGGAATACGCTTCGGTTCTTCCAGCCATTCAGCGCCAGACAGAAGACCGCAATAAACTCGGCGCTTCTTCACCGTTCGCTCGCCAATCAGTTCGAATGCACCATCGGTCAGCTCGTCGACAATATCTTTGATTTGCTCTTCATCATAGATTGCCGTTTCTCCGCTGACAGGGTTACGCCATGCTGTGAGCTTCACCTTCTCTATGCGGACTTCGTAGTAACGTCCAACATAGATGGCATCTGGCGTTGACCAGTCATACTGAGTACCAGTGTCATCACGAGAAAGGCTTGCCGCGATGGAATCAGGGTATTCAGCCTCGAACGCTTTAGGCGTCATGGAGAACATTTCCATAGCCCACATAGCATCAGAGCGGTCATATTGCTTGCTGTCCTGATCGAAGAAGACGCATGTCGCCGGGTCGTAAACAGGAAGAAGGCTGATGCGCCGCTGCTCATTACTAGGATCCATTTCATCTTCGTAATCGGCACACATGCGGAAACAACCGAATCCGCCCGTTACGGCATCATCAAATGCGTTATCACACGCTTCGCCACCGGATGTTTCCTGATAGTCAGCGCGGAATTTGCCGTTCATCTTTTCGGCTAACGCTTCCGATGCCTTATCGTCCTTCGGCCTGAATTTAACGCTTATGCGATTCTGTCGATACTCGCCAATGATGCGATCACATTCACGGGCAATCTTATTCAGTTCAAAGCGCGGATAATGCTCAAACCTGCCTTCATCAAATGAGTAACCAGCGTTTGTGCTGCCTTCCCACTGTGCGCCGGATACCCGGACGAAACGTTGAGCCTCAATAATCTGCTCACGCATATCCTGCGTTGCTGACCAGGCATTATCAAAGTTGCACAGCACCTTGCGATGCCAGTCAGTCATCTTTTTTTCTGCCATATCAACCTACACCACAAGGAATTGAGTAACTGGAATAGTCGGGTTGCGCAGCCGACTCCGGGCAATGCATACACATCATCAGCGCATCAGCCAGGTTAGGAGATGGGATACCGAGCTTCTGCTTCATTTCGACCTTAGTCATAAGCTCCAGCTTCCCGTTATTATTGAATTTGCGCTGAATCTGCGTCAGTTCTGCAAACAGCTTCTCCAGCATCTTCTCGCCTATCACTTCTTTGTCGAAACTCAGCATGTCGTCGGGGTCTGCATACTCACCGTGGACAACCGCCCGATATGTCAGATAAAGCCTGTCAGCCAGCGCGTAATAGAATTGCGCTCGCTTATTGCGGAACACATCACCAATAGTGCGAACGTTGTCACCCTGTACGACTTCATCAGCCCATGCCCCGGCCTGATAAGGCGCATCCTCATCGAATGGCGATTCGCTGCCCTTGAACATCGTGGCGGTGATTTTCTTACCGGAGAACGCTTCCGTTGTCTGTCTGCGTAGACCTGCACCAACACCATCACCATCCCACAAGTAGTGGTCAGCGCCGTCTTCAATCGCCAGAGAAGTAGCCCAGTCAGCGCCCTCGTTGATGTCCATCAGCAGGCCTTCGGCAATGCGCTTAACTACCGAACCGTGACGCGATGCGTAACCTTTAGCATCTGGCCCTGTGTCTGATGGGTCATGCGCAGAAACAACCGCGCCTTTCGCTTTCCATCCGAGTTTCTTGTGCGCATCGGTAGCAGCTTCAAGCCATTCACGTTTGATGATTGCCATATCACTTGCGCTCACTGGCTCACCAAGCCAGATGTGACGATACAGTGTCGGGTTTCTGCGTTTACGCTCTTCCATCTCCAGCCGGAGAACTTCAGGAAAGTGCGGGTTGTCGGTGTAGTTCACCGTCAGCAGGCAAATATCATCGGGAGGATTTACGACGAACCGCTGATAGGTATCGTCGAGTATGTTCTTCGGGTTAAAGCTCACCCATATTTCAGAGAACGGCTTACGGATGGTTGGTATCAGGATATCCCATGATTCCTTCGTTACCGCTTCCGCTTCTTCCACCCAGCAGATATCAATGCCTTCGAGCGATTTAATCTTCGTCGGGTTGTTTTTTATGCCGTAGAACATGAATTCAGCATTCGTTCCGAGATGACGAATCATGGAACGCTGAATTTCAAACTCAGCCGAATACCCTTCACGCTCGATGGTATCTTCAAGCAACCGGATTACCGAATCGCTGATACTGTTTTGCAGTTCACGAGCGCAGAGAATACGCACAGGCTGCCGACGCGCCGCTTCAACAAGCAGCCTCGCAATTGCCCATGACTTACCGCTACCTCGACCGCCTTTGGCGACTTTGTAGCGATGCGCCTCAATGAACGGTTCAAAGATAGGATTAATCGAGGTCATTTTCCGAATAGAGTACTCATCGGTGATGTTTCAATCTGGATTGCGCCGCCGTCCTTACCGACAAGCTCGTTAGTTACCTTGTCGCCATACTTACGGGGATTCATTCGGGCCAGCGCCCATTTGCGGGTATCAACGCGAAGTCTTGCCTTTGCCACCTCAGCAGCATCTGGAATCGCATTGTCAGCAATTTCGAATATCTCTTCGAAAATAGAATCAGCTCGTGCCTCAGTTGCCTTCGCGTACTTGTCGCGAAAATCCTCATGCTTTGCCAACCAGCGGAAAACAGTGGACTTATCCGGCATACCAGGACGCTTACATACTTTCAGCAGACTTTCGCCAGAAGAAAGCAACGAGCAGATATCGTCAGCCACCTCCGGCATATAATCAGAGGGGCGACCAGCTTTTGGTTCAGTCGCCATATTCATCTCACTTAATTGTCATTTCAGGTTGAGGACTCTTTCGCGCCTTCAATCAGTGACTGCTTCAGCAATTCGAGTGCGCCAATCGCCTCGCATAAACTGATTTCACCATCGTAATCATGGATGACGCTTTCAAGCCGCTCGTATAGCTCTTGAGTAATTGGGAATTTCTTCTCCTTACCCAAATTGATTACGCGGCTCACATCATGCTCCGGCAGTGAACAGGTCTAACGCTTCCTTCGATTTACGCACCGCTTCGAATGTGCGGATCGTGATATCTGAATTAGCGCCGCCTGACTGGAAGTGAATTTTGAATAGCTCAAGCTTCAGCTCGTCAGTGCCAATGAATTGAAATGCTTCTTCTGCGGCTGCGTTCTGGTTCATGACCAGTTTGTAAATCTCTAACTGGAATTTCTGTTCTTCAGTCATGGGAATAATCTCTGTCATTGTTGGCTCCGTTTATCCGTTAAAAGGGATATCAGTTAAGTTATCCCGTGTAGGGTATAAGCCATTGTCGAGACCACTCATTGAATGGTCTCTGCAATAACCGATGTCTTTCCATCAGTCCGCCACCACAAAGAATCTTTTTTGCCATAAGGCAGGAGGTTCATCTTTCAGTGGCTGCCAGTGTTATTTCCCCACTTACTGGCTTGGGTTGTTTCGCTGTACTGCCGTAATGCAAAAACTGGATTAACCTGCGAAATCACACCATTCCGGGCAAATACATTTGCACTTCATTTGCCGCTCTCTCACGTGCAACATGAAGCAATCTTTTTCGCCCACCAACGCCCCACTTAGCCATTTGGCTTGCGCACTGGCTTATCGCTTTGGTTTCAGTATTGATGATGTGATCGATTCTATTCAGACGGGACATTGCGCCAACGCCGAGACGGACAACCGTTTTGAAAACTTCATAAACTTCGATTTCAAATTCCGGCTTAATCCATGCTGCATATCTGATTGCCAGAAGTTCAACACCCCACACACCTGGTTCTGCACCACCTTTGATTATTTTAAGTGGTTGAATTTGTTCCAAAGTGCTTTTTTGCACTTTGGCCTCCAGTGCTTTTATGAAGCGTTTTATCTGCGCGCTACGCAAAAACTGGCTTGGGCGCTGTTGCTCTGTAGCCTCTCCATTTGCAACTGCTGCTGCATGGAGATCGTTTAAGTTGTAGCGTCCATCCTCATCAACACGAACGGACACACCATTGACAATAACTGTTGGGTACTTCATCAGTGATTACCTTTTAGTGATGAACCTTGTCACACAGGATTCCGGCCCACAGAAAGGCACCGATCACCAAACCGGCATCCTCAAGGGTCATCCTGAAAGGTTCTGTGTTCAGAAGTCGCGCGTGTGAAGCGCGTTTGTTGCAGATATAAAAAAGCCCCGCAAATGCGAGGCTAAATCCTGGTGTTTGTGATGACTGGCTCTTATCTCAACGCAGCCCCTTACCGCGCGCAAGATGCTCAATATCAAGCATCAGCAATGAGATGTTTAATCTGGATTCACTCCAGAAGTGATCACCACCCTGTCTACAGAGCCAGATGTGAAGGATGATGAGTAAAATTATCGCTATCATCGAAGGCATTGCGTCCCGATGTATTCCTGAAGCGTTCTCAGTGCTGTTTGGTCGCGGATAATTCCGTCCCGGATACCGAGAACGTTTCGTCCAGCAACTGGAGAGAGTTCGACGGTGGCATCATTGCCCATGCCGGAGGCACTGGAGGCTTCGGCTGAGGATGGCACAGGGCATTTTCCTTTGACGAGCACCCTGCCACCATTATCAAGCTTGCGCCGAAGAGCATCATTTTCAGCTTTCGCATCAGCTAACTCCTTCGTGTATTTAGCATCAAGTGCATCAGCAGTACGCTGGCGCTGCTGCATGTCAGTAATGGTGGCAGTCGCCTGCTTCAGCTCACTGACTTTTTTATCGCGCTGCTCTTTGTAGGTCATGGCGTTATCACGGTAATGATTAACAGCCCATGACAGGCAGACGATGATGCAGATAATCAGAGCGGAGATAATCGCGGTGACTCTGCTCATACCTCAATCTCTCTGACCGTTCCGCCAGCCTCTTTGAATTTTGCAATCAGACTATCAGCCTTATGCTCGAACTGACCATAACCAGCGCCCGGCAATGAAGCCCAGATATTGCTGCAACGGTCGATAGCCTGACGAATATCACCGCGATCAATCATCGGTAAAGCGCCACGCTCTTTAATCTGTTGCAGTGCCACAGCGTCCTGGCTTTTCGGAGAGAAGTCTTTCAGGCCAAGCTGCTTACGGTAGGCATCCCACCAACGGGAAAGAAGCTGGTAACGTCCGGCTGCTGTTGATTTGAGTTTGGGGTTTAGCGTGACAAGTTTGCGAGGGTGATCGGAGTAATCAGTGAATAGCTCTCCGCCAACAATGACGTCATAACCATGATTTCTGGTTTTCTGCCGTCCGTTATCAGTTCCCTCTGACCACGCCAGCATATCGAGGAACGCCTTACGTTGATTATTGATTTCCACCATCTTCTACTCCGGCTTTTTTAGCAGCGAGGCGTTTGATAAGCGAACCAATCGAGTCAGTACCGATGTAGCCGATGAACACGCTCGTTATATAAGCGAGATTGCTACTTAGTCCGGCGAAGTCGAGAAGGTCACGAATGAACCAGGCGATAATGGCGCACATCGTTGCGTCGATTACTGTTTTTGTAAACGCACCGCCATTATATCTGCCGCGAAGGTACGCCATTGCAAACGCAAGGATTGCCCCGATGCCTTGTTCCTTTGCCGCGAGAATGGCGGCTAACAGGTCATGTTTTTCTGGCATCTTCATGTCTTACCCCCAATAAGGGGATTTGCTCTATTTAATTAGGAATAAGGTCGATTACTGATAGAACAAATCCAGGCTACTGTGTTTAGTAATCAGATTTGTTCGTGACCGATATGCACGGGCAAAACGGCAGGAGGTTGTTAGCGCGACCTCCTGTCACCCGCTTTCACGAAGATCATGTGTAGAAGGCCGCAGCATAACTATCACTGATGAATTCAGGACATCCAGTGGCTACGGCTCAGTTTGGATTGTGGCGACCGGTGCTGATCTCCGGTTTGCTGCAACTGCCTACAGCGGGCTACGTGGCCACACCGAATCCAGCGAAAGATTCTTGCCCTTACACATCAGCCTGTGCATTCACCACAACGATAAGAGCACTGCGCGGCACCTTTCACCAATTCCGCGAGGTCTGAGGGTTCAATGCTCTTGCCTGTTGTGCAAACAAAAAAAGCCACCGTTGCAACTTAAGAGTCACTAACGGCAGCTTATGCGAATAGTGTTGCTCATTTGCTCAATGATGTCAACACGTTCTACGCTACATGTTTAATTTTCTCTACACGTTTCCGGTTTTTAAACGCACTATCCAGAACCGGGTAAATCATAAACAACGAGGCATTGAGGATTTCGTCAACTTCCCGACGACAGGTTGCGAGCGATGGTTTTTGAATGCGCCCGCCGCCCCGGCATAACATCTTGCGAGGTCTTGCGACGCGATGATAGTAAGATGCAATGGCGTGCTTGGAAGAACCGTGGGCGTAGTAGCTGAGGAGGATGCCAAAGGCTTTCTTGTCAATGTACATGACGGAATCGACGACCTGAGAAATCAACATTCCATCATCATCATTGCACATCGGCCTTGTCATAACTCTTCCCGGCTCTACGCTCTCCATGAACTTCGCTATTACGCTGCTCATGCGCTTTTCAAGACGACCTGAATAAACCCATGCTCCCCACAGTTCAAGCCAGCCATTCAGCCAATCGTGCTGCTCTTTGGTGAGGTTTAGTTCTCTTATGCTCATCGTCTTCCCCTCTTGCCCTGTTTGACCATCAGGACGCCGTTAACTATTACATGACGCTCGCCTTTGCTGTCTCGGTTGTACTTGAGCACTGTTCCTCTTGCGCAGGAAAGCATCCTCGCCACTTCGGTCTGATTGCCTCGTGTCTGGATAAGAAGCTCTGGTATCGTTTGAATTGTGGCGTTCATACGTTCTCCAGTTCGGTGATTTTTATTCCAAGCCTTCCGCCTGGTACTTTCACGCCACGAATTACGCGAATGTCATCGAATTGCTCGTCGTCTTCCGCAAATCCGGCGTGGATAAGGGAGTCGAGTAAACCTTTAAGAATGTTGTCGAGGTCGCGGCGGCGGGAGTCTGGAACGTCTGCGATGACTTTGATTCGTAGTCGTGATTTGGTGAAAATGTCTAACTTGAGTTGGCGGATGATTTGCTGAACGTCTTTTCGGTATTTCTGGCCTTTATCGCTGATGTAGTATTGGCTTCCCCGTCTTCGCCAGTAGGTGTTCACCGACGGCGGGTATGGAAGCACAAACTGATATTCGTTCATGACTTAATCTTCCCCTCCTTCAGCAGTATCGCCTGCGTCCTGATCACGCCTTCGAGGTGGTAAAGTCTGGCGTCTTTGTTGTCGAGAATCCGGGTGCGTCGGTCGATCTCCGCGTGGCAGTCACTACAAGCCCATGCGCCGATCAGGTCGTCAGGCTTCATTCCCGTTCCGCAAATTCCAGCCATCCGGTAATGTGCCAGAACTGTAGTTTCAGGATTGCCATTGCATACGCCGTAAATACGTACCTGGCATTCTCTGCCGCGCGCTTCTTTGCGTATACTAGCCATTTAATACTCCAGTTCAGGGTCATTTTTTAGGTCATGTTTTTTGCAGAATTGCTGCCACTCTCTTTCCAGCCGCTTACCTGTAAATTTCACTCTGCATTTTGAGTAAGTGCTAATGGCATTAAATGGTGCTGAGCCTTCAGGAAATCGAGAGCGGAATACTTCTGCCACAGGTACTAAAACCAAATACAAATAATCAGAGCTACTAAAGGAATCACTCATCTTCTTCTTCCTCGTGCATCGAGCTATTCGGATCGCTCATCAGTTCTGCGCAGCAATCGGAGCACACGTGAACTTCCAGCACATGCAGCTTCTGACCGCAGTTAGCGCACGTTAAAGCTCGCTCGACGCTTTCTTTCTGGTATTGGAGGGATTGGGATGGGCTAAGCATTATTGGCGTCCTGCATCATGAGAAAGACAATCATGGCGGCGCGGAGGGAATTTTCATGTATAGCTCGCTTAGATTTACAGTCGGCCACACCACGTGCACCCCACTCGTCTTCATCGAGATTGATAATGCTAATCCTGTACTTCTCAATAATCGGCCATGAGGCGCTAGGATCATTGCAGTAGTCAGGTAAAGGGTTTAATGGCTCAAAAGTTGTATCAGCATTTCCGTAATACCATTTGTTGGTGTTATTCCCTGATGTTTCCGGTTTACATGCCCAAAGGCCTTTAAAAATTATGTCTCCTACCATTCTGTTAATTTCAAAATCATTTAACTGTGAATAATCCATTGTCATTTCCTCGCACGATGTCTTAGCCACCGGATATCCCACAAGTGAGCCGTGTAGTTGAAGGTTTTTACGTCAGATTCTTTCGGGATTGGCTTGCGTTTATTTCTGGAGCGTTTCGTTGGAAGGTATTTGCAGTTTTCGCAGATGATGTCGGTGAAACTTCGTCGCTGTCGCCTCATGCCGCCCTCCTGACGCCCTGCCCGATCGCCATCAATGCCGCTTTGGATACGGTAGTAAACATCCGTCGAGGACTGATGAACGGTCGCCAAATCAGCAGCATGGAGCCTTTGCTGTTTCCCTTCTTCTCCAGCCCTGTCGATGGTTCGATAAAATTAATCCGTCCATCAGTGATAATGCGAACTTCGTCGACACTCTCCAGAGCCTTGCTGAACCATCCGACTGACATATCCTCTGGCACAAGCATAACTACCGTCTGTCGCTGTTGTATGCACTGCTCAGCGGCTTTTTCCACCCACGGCCTGATATTGCTGTACGGTGGGTTATTCCAGATTGCACCGTGGCTTACCCACTCAGAATTGAGCGCGTCGTCGGCCTCAGTTAGCCAGTGAGCACACAGAGCATTTTTGTCGCTCGCTGCCGAATCCAGCCAGAATCCAAACTCAATATCCAGTGCATCAAAAAGCCAAAGCGGCGTTTGCCAGCAGTCCTTGTCGTGTGCTGGCGTATTTGATTTGATAGTCATGCAGCCCGATCTCCCCATCTCGCTTTCCACTCCAGAGCCAGTCTCGCTTCGTCTGACCACTTAACGCCACGCTCTGTACCGAATGCCTGTATAAGCTCTAATAGCTCCGCAAATTCGCCTACACGCATCCTGCTGGTTGACTGGCCTATTACCACAAAGCCATTCCCGGCAAGGTTAGGAACAACATCCTGCTGCTTTAATGCTGCGGTAAACACACACTTCCAGCTTTCTGCATCCAGCCAGCGACCATGCCATTCAACCTGACGAGAGACGTCACCAAGGCAAGCCCAAAGCTTTCGATTCTGGTCTAAGCTGCGGTTGCGTTCCTGAATGGTTACTACGATTGGTTTTGTTGGGTCTGGAAGGATTTGCTGGATAGCTTGAATGGCGTTCTGCTGATGGATGGGGCTTCTTAGTTCAAACGTTAGTTTCCTCACCATTTACGCTCCTGTAATCGTCAAGTGCAGCTGCAATAGTCCCTATCGGGTCATGGTCTTGCCCGATAATCTCATTTACGTTTTCATCTTCTTCCACACCGAAAAAGAATCGCAGGGCTAACATAATTTCTTCGTATGCGCTCATACTCACTCCTTCACTTTGACTCCAGCGGCGCGGATGGCCTCTACATCGCTTTCGTATTGTGATTCTGCACCTGAGTCATAGCCAATGTGATAATCACCGGGAAGAGGGCCTTTCTTTGGCTTTTGCAACTCAATTTCAATAGCTGCTCGCGATGCCTGCCATGCCTCCCATGCAATCTCAACCTTGATGTGCATAATCTTCATCACGTCACTTGAAACGTGATATTTGTTTTTAAACCATTCTTCAAACTGCTTTCTTGATTCGTCCATATCAATCCCCGTTATGACAGGTTAATTTTCACCCAACCCTTCCCACGCACATTTGCAACAAGCCCTTTCTTTCTCAGGTATTGCATACGGCGATCGATGGTTTCGATATACATTCCATTGCTCCGCCATTTAAGCCAGATATCAAAAACAGGTGTTGGTCTTTCACTCAGCATTGAAAGAATGTTTTGATCTAATTTTTCGTACTTGCTCACAAATACCCTCTCTCACTTAATCGCGCCCACGCTTCGTTAAACTCTTCTCGGGTTGCGCCGGATTTTCTTTCTTCAAACATCATGCATTCGCTGATGTCTCCCCATGACTTTGGTCGCTTTTCAGCGAACAGATCATCCCATTCGAATACCCAGCGGCCTGATTTTCGGTAGTGGTAAATGGTCAGCCATGTTGTGCAGTTCGCTGGATACCCATAGAGAACTTCGACTTTTTGATCACGGTCTTTATGCTTCTTCAGCAGGATAAAGCCAGCAACCAGCGAAGCTCCGGCAAGAATGATGATTGGAATTTGCCAGTCAGCCACACTTCCCTCTCCCCCAAATAAAAAGGCCTGCGATTACCAGCAGGCCTGTTACAAGCTCAGTGATGTAGATGGTCATACGTCCGCCCCTTGTGCATATCGTCTGCCACGCGCAGCAGGTGCATTTGATGCTGTGCAAATCTGTCTGGCTTCATCCTGGTCACATGCAACAAAGTGTCCGTTGCAGAACCGCTGGTAAACCGTACCAAGCGAGCCAAAACGGTTTTTCGTCACGATGATTTCAGCAAATGGCGCGGCGCTACTGTTCTCGTCATATACCGCTTCCCGATAGAGCATGATGATTGAGTCTGCGTCCTGTTCAATGCTTCCTGAATCACGCAAATCTGCGTTTGTCGGGCGTTTGTTTGGTCGCTTCTCAACATCGCGTGAAAGCTGACTCAGGGAGATAACTGGCGTTTTCAGGTCTTTCGCCATCGCCTTAAGGCTTCCTGAGATGTGAGCAATTGCGAGGTCGTTGCGGTCTGCTTTCGGCTTCTCAATCAGGCCAAGATAATCCGCCATGATGAGTGACAGGTTTGGATTTTCCTGTTTGTGCCGTTCTGCGATTGAGCGAATTTCTTCGACCGATAACCGCGAGGCATCGACTACCCATACATCCAAATCTGCAAGCTGACTCATGCCTTTAGCAACACGTGCCCAGCCCTCGTCATCCATCGATGCAGGATTTCGCAGTACGCTAACCGACATCCTCCCGGCGTTGGCAATGCTTCGCTCTGCGATCTGCAATGCGCTCATTTCCATCGAGAAAATCAACACTCCGCGCCGGACGTCAGAACCAGGAATAACGCGGCTTGCAACGCCTTCGGCAATCTTCAGCGCCAGCTCGGTTTTCCCCATACCCGGACGAGCAGCGATAATCACCAGGTCTTCCGAGTTCATCCCTCCGGTGATGACATCAAGTTCTTCGATTCCGGTCTTCAGGGTATCTGACTCTTCTCCGTTCCTCAGACGCCTGTCAAGCGTGTCAGTGTAGTCAGTGATGATTTCCCCTAACCGTACAGGTTTAACCTCGTCACGGGGCTTTCTGATGGCTGAAAGACGCTTTACGAGCTCGTCCATCGCCTGACTCGATGTATCGATGGTTCCGCTCTGAATTGGTTCACGCATTTCATCCATGATTTCCAGCACCAGACGACGGTGATAGTTATCCGCGACCATTCCGGCATATCCCTTCAGGTTTGCGGCACTCGGGCAGTTCTTGCTGGTCATCAGGATTGACGTGAAATGCTCCTCTCCGCACGCCTCGGCAACCATCAGCGCGTCGATTAGGTTTCTGTTTCGCGCCTGCTTGCGGATAACCTCGAAGGCTTTCCGGTAGAGCGGAATTGAAAACGCTTCCGGCTCCAGCGTTGCCAGAACGTCGCTGGCGGTTGGAGTTAATCCACCAATCAGCAGGCCACCGATAACGCTCGCTTCGATATCCTGTTTCATGCAATCCCCCTGTCTGCAAACTTCCCTTCCCGTACTCCCGTTAACGAATCTTCCCTCAGCAGGTAATCAAAATCTGCCGTCCATCCCGTGTCGTTGTCTCCGAAGTAAAACGGCTTGGCCTGATGCACAAACGCCCTGACATACGCTCTGAAACCGTCCACGTTTGGCGTTTTCAGTTGCGGGATGATTTTCTTCAGGCGGCGTTTGCGTTTCTCGTTGACCGCAACAGCATGTGGAAGTCTGTCACCGACTTCGGTGTTGTAGGCGTTCAGGAAGGATTCGTAGTCGATTCGTTCTGCCTTGCGACGTTCAGGTTTAACCTGCCCATCGCCTCCCCCGTTAGGGGGTAAGGGGGTATTTGTATTTATTGTCTTTTGTATATTGTCTTTTGTGTTTAGCTGACTTGGCTTATACCCATTAGCTGACTTGGCTAATGTTTTATTAGCTGCTTTAGCTAATGTTAAGCTGTCCTGGCTAATCCACTGAGAAACCACCTTGTTCACTCCGATTTTCACGCCATCAGCAATGAGGAATTTACGCTCGATAAGCTGGCGCTTGGCAGCGCAAACATGAGTGTGATGAATACCTGTCATGGCTGCTATCTGCGTGTTTGTGAGTCGATCCATCGGCTTATTGAATCCGTATGTCTTGCGCATGATAGCGAGCATCACCTTCAACTGCCGGACGGTTAAATCAGCCATCAGCAGACTGTCGGTAATCTCGTTAGCAACGCGCATGAAACCATCTTCGGTATCTGCCACGCGATGCTCCACGACCTCAAGTTGAGGCCTGTAATCAGCTAACTTAACGACGCCCATGTTTCACTCCTGCTTTGGCTAGTCTGTAAACACCAACAAGGCGCTCTGCGAACGCCCTGTTATTTGCTGCGGCTACCACTAATCCCTCAGGTGAATCAGGGTGTCGAATCTCTTCTTTTTCCTGGTATTTCTTACGACGTTTTGTCATAATGACTCCTGTGGATTGATCCAGTAATTCCCTCAGAATTGCATATCAATTTGCTTAGAGTCCCCGGCGGCCACCGGGGATTTTTTCTTTGTGATTTCATCAAGCGCATACTTAAAAGCCCTGCTAATCGGACTGATGTCTGATGCCATTCCGAAAGCACACAAGACCGAAGCAATAAATCTCCAGTCCGTTCTGCTTATCTTCGATTCATGACAGCCAATCATCTTTGCCAGACCGCGCTGGGTAAGCGTTGACAGGTTGATGAGTAAATCAGTTTCAGCGCGATCAATTTCTCGCTGTGTTGGCTTGCTGTAGCTTGCTTGTGCCATTTGTTAATTTTCCTATATTGATATTGAGTTATAGCGGCACACCCAATGGATTTGCCGCTGATGTTTGCTCACCCGGTTAGAGGTGAAAGACCAGAACTGTTAAAGAGCAATTTGCTTATGCCGCTTGGCGGTAAGCACTTTCTTGATACTTCAGGGCGCCAGCTGTAACGATTTCCAATCGATAGGCGTCTTTCTCTGGGATAACTTCTTTCCACTGAGAGACTGCTGCATCGCTAATGCCTAGTGCTTTAGCAACAGCACGCTGGGTTCCGAAGTGGTCAATAACATCTTTTTTGTACATAGACTCGCTCCGAAATTAAAGAACACTTAAATTATCCACCAAAGGAATCTTAAGTCAAGTTTATTTAAGATGTCTTAACTATGAATACACAACTGATGGGTGAGCGTATTCGCGCTCGCAGAAAAGAACTCAAGATTAGGCAGGCTGCCCTTGGCAAGATGGTTGGCGTGTCTAATGTTGCTATTTCCCAATGGGAGCGATCTGAAACTGAGCCCAATGGCGAAAACCTATTGGCCTTAGCCAAGGCTTTGCAGTGCTCCCCTGATTACCTGTTGAAAGGAGAGGATAGTCTTTCAAACATTGCCTATCACAGCAGGCATGATCCAAGAGGTTCGTATCCTCTAATTAGTTGGGTAAGCGCAGGATGTTGGATGGAAGCTGTAGAGCCATATCATAGGCGTGCAATAGATAACTGGTACGACACAACGGTAGATTGTTCTGAAGACTCTTTTTGGCTCGACGTTAAAGGCGATTCAATGACTGCCCCGGCAGGACTGAGTATTCCTGAGGGGATGATTATTCTCGTCGACCCAGAAGTCGAACCACGTAATGGAAAGCTGGTAGTCGCCAAACTTGAAGGAGAAAACGAGGCGACATTCAAAAAGTTAGTTATTGATGCCGGTAGAAAATTCCTGAAACCACTCAATCCACAATACCCAATGATTGAAATCAATGGGAACTGTAAAATCATTGGCGTTGTCGTTGATGCCAAGCTAGCAAACCTTCCTTAAGGGGCTTTCGCCCCTTTTTTATTTCCCGTTAAAAATCAAAGACAAACTAAATTCACGTCCATAAAATTAAGTTTTCTTCAAAAATGCACTTGACCAATAAATTAAGAAGTCTTAAATTTAAGCCATCAGCAGGACGCTGGAAGCCAAACGGAACAGATTGGCAGGCTCTTTAACATCGACGGACTCTCAACCTAACCGTTGAGACCAGAACTTGAGTGGTTTTGGGGATGGCGCGAATTGCAGCTGCAAGACAGCGATCGAGAAGATAAGCACCTCGACGCGTCATGCGCCAAAGCCACTTAAAGGAGACCATCATGGTAACCATTGTCTGGAAAGAATCCAAAGGTACGGCAAAAAGCCGCTACAAAGCTCGCAGAGCAGAACTTATTGCCGAGCGACGCAGTAATGAAGCACTGGCGCGAAAAATTGCGCTAAAGCTCTCTGGTTGCGTCAGAGCAGACAAAGCAGCATCACTAGGAAGCCTTTGCTGCAAGAAGAAAGAAGAAGTCGTTCGAAAAAATAGAAGTATTTATTACAAAGATTCAAACCCGTTAGGAAACAAAATACATGCAGTCCAAAAAATAAAATTGTACAGTAAACTACCGTACGGTGCTTATTGAGTATGCTTATGGTGAAAAAGACTATTTATGTTAATCCTGACCGCGGACAAAACAGAAAAGTATCTGATAGAGGTCTTACATCTCGAGACAGGAGGAGAATAGCGAGATGGGAAAAAAGGATAGCATATGCATTAAAAAACGGTGTAACACCTGGATTTAATGCTATAGATGACGGTCCGGAATATAAGATTAATGAAGAACCAATGGACAAAGTTGACAAAGCATTAGCAACACCATTTCCTCGCGATGTAGAAAAAATTGAAGATGAAAAATATGAGGATGTAATGCACAGAGTTGTTAATCACGCTCACCAACGAAATCCAAATAAAAAATGGTCATAGCCCACTTCGGTGGGTTTTTTATTGTCTGAACAAATCTAATTTACTACCGCAAGCCACGCAGTGAAATGGGTGTGACTTGCTCAGGCCGCCAGAAGCAACGCGGAAAATCAATTCCAGCTTATTACGATTGAGGTGGTCATGCTCAAGAAAGTCAAACGCCGACTTTACAAAGAAGGTAGATATTCATGCCAGTTGCCAAAATGCGACACAACAAAATGGAGTGTCGATGATTGGTGTAACTGGATAGATAGATACGGAACTTGGTGGGATAAATAACAGGTAACTTAAGCATATTTACTTTCGCAGCAAACCACTTATTTGAGGACTGATACATGAGAGTAAAAACTATGGGCGCAAGCCCATTAAGCGGTCGTATTTTTCAAGGAACATTAAACACTGAAAAAGGAATGTGGGTAGGAAAGAAAGAAGATGTCACCGAACAGGCAGTTAAGGCAGTAGCCGAACACATGATGATAAAAGACCAGAAATATGCATACGAAACGAAGGATGGCAAATGGCTGATAATAAGCCATCAACTGGTTGATAAATTACCAGAAGAGTTTATTGCTGGTTAAATTCACTTTGGAACAAACAACAGAATAAACACTGCACTGTGTATTCATTCCAACGAGTGAATACACGGAGCAATGTCGCTCGTAACTAAACAGGAGCCGACTTGTTCTGATTATTGGAAATCTTCTTTGCCCTCCAGTGTGGGGGCTTTTTTATATGCATACCAATAACGCTTCACTCGAGGCGTTTTCGTTATGCAATCAAACAGAAGGAGCATCCTATGCAACAGTTCGCTATTGCAGGGGCGGCATCGGTTCGCCCTTTCAACCCGATTTTATCGGTACAGCATTCACGAAAAAATATTTTAACCGGAGCAGACTTTAAACAACCAAGAATGAAAAGTTTGCTCGAAAAGCTTTGGGATATTTTGAAACAACAAGGCCGTCCATGAGTTTTACGGATAACTGGTCAGACGAAGAATTCATTCGTCAGATGAAAGAATTAATCGGTAACGAAGGAGATATTCATGTCACTTGCAACCACGGTGAAGGAGAGCAAGTTACAGAGACGCATGTACACGCAGCAGGCGTTAATGTATCGCCAGAAGGGAGATCGTGAAGGTGTTCGCGTATTTTTGAATGCGGCAAAGACTGAAGTATTAAATCAGCGTTATTTCCTTGGGCCATGTCCATTCTGAGGTGAATTATGGATTTGAACAAATTCGATGAGCCATTCAGCCCTGAAGATATCGAATGGCGAATACAGCAAAGCGGTAAAACACGCGATGGAAAGGTGTGGGCTATGGTGCTGGCTTATGTCACGAACAGGGCAATCATGAAACGCCTGGACGATGTTTGTGGCAAAGCAGGATGGCGCAATGAATACCGCGATATTCCTAACAACGGCGGCGTTGAATGCGGCATATCAATCAGGATTGATTCCGAATGGGTAACCAAATGGGATGCCGCTGAAAACACGCAGGTAGAAGCCGTAAAAGGTGGTCGTTCCGGTGCAATGAAGCGCGCTGCCGTTCAGTGGGGAATCGGTCGGTATCTGTATAACCTTGAGGAAGGTTTCGCACAAACATCTCTCGATAAAAAGCAGGGATGGCACAGGGCAAAACTGAAAGATGGAACAGGATTTTACTGGCTCCCTCCATCGCTGCCTGGATGGGCAATCCCAGCATCAGATAACAAACCATCACCAGAAAATACCAACCAGAAATCACCATCGGTTGACTGCGAACAAATCCTGAAAGACTTCAGCGATTATGCGTCAACAGAAACTGACAAGAAAAAACTCATCGAGCGTTATCAGCGTGACTGGCAATTAATGGCTGGCAACGAGGAGGCGCAGGCTAAATGCGTTCAGGTAATGAACATCAGAGTTAACGAACTAAAACAGGCGGCATAAATGGCAAGCAGAGGCGTAAATAAGGTGATTATCCTTGGTCGGGTAGGACAAGACCCGGAAGTTCGATACTCACCATCAGGAACAGCGTTCGCTAACCTGACAATAGCCACGTCAGAACAATGGCGAGATAAAAATACTGGCGAGCAAAAGGAATTGACTGAATGGCATCGTGTTGCTGTATCCGGGAAACTGGCTGAGGTCGTGGGGCAGTATGTGAAAAAAGGTGATCAGATTTATTTCGAGGGAATGCTGAGAACCAGAAAGTGGAAAGACCAGTCAGGGCAAGACCGTTACACAACCGAGGTTCATGTCGGAATTAATGGCGTGATGCAAATGCTTGGCGGCATTGGCGACAGCAAACAACAAGCAGCCAGCAGGCAATCACAGAAGCCACAGCAGCAATCATCACCAGCACAACACAACGAACCTCCGATGGATTTTGACGACGATATACCCTTTGCACCAGTAACTCTCCCCTTCCCTCGTCACGCTATTCACGCAATTTAATCAGGAGAAAATCATGCCAGCGCCTCTGTATGGTGCGGACGACGCGCGCCGCTGTTCCGGCAATTCCGTATCGGAGGTGCTGGATAAATTCAGAAAAAACTACGATCGAATAATGTCTCTACCGCAGGAAACGAAAGAGGAAAAGGAATTTCGCCACTGTATATGGCTTGCAGAGAAAGAAGAACGCGAGCGAATTTACCAGACATCAATCCGACCATTCCGCAAAGCCACATATACCCACTTCCCTGAAATTGACCCGCGCCTGCGTAATTACCGCTCACGCTATGGCGCTATCAGTAATGACTGAGGAATTTACAATGAGAGGACTTGCATACAATCCCGGCATTCTTCCGGCAGAAATGATTATTCGCCAACGCGTAAAGCCAATGCCATCGAGAGAGGAATTGCTTAAGAGAAATTCTTTTCCGTCAGTAAATCAAAACAAATATCTGAATGCGATGTGGCGCAAAGGAGGCAAGCAGTGAGTGTATATCTTATTGATAAACGTCGACGTGGGCAACAAATACCACCTGTAGGAATTCCGAATCACACATGGTTTTGCGTACTTGATATCGATGGTATGGATGCGTTGGTTGACACTCGTCATTACTGCGATACCGCAACAGCTACTCCGGAGAAAGCAAAGAAAATGGCTGCTCTGATAGAAAACTGGACTCCACCTGATGGTTGGTGCAATGGGAATGATCGAGATTGGCATGAAAAAATGAAGGGCTATATCTGCGATTTCTTACGTAAATGCAACGGCTTCAGGGTGATGTGACATGAACAAGATTGACTATCAGGCACTGCGTGAAGCGGCAGAGCAGGCAATGCATGACGACTGGGGATTTGACGCAGACCTTTTCCATGAATTGGTAACACCATCGATTGTGCTGGAACTGCTGGATGAACGGGAAAGAAACCAGCAATACATCAAACGCCGCGACCAGGAGAACGAGGATATTGCGCTAACAGTAGGGAAACTGCGTGTTGAGCTTGAAACAGCAAAATCAAAACTCAACGAGCAGCGTGAGTATTACGAAGGTGTTATCTCGGATGGGAGTAAGCGTATTGCTAAACTGGAAAGCAACGAAGTCCGTGAAGACGGAAACCAGTTTCTTGTTGTTCGCCATCCTGGGAAGACTCCTGTTATCAAGCACTGCACTGGTGACCTGGAAGAGTTTCTGCGGCAGTTAATCGAACAAGACCCGTTAGTAACTATCGACATCATTACGCATCGCTATTACGGGGTTGGAGGTCAATGGGTTCAGGATGCAGGTGAGTATCTGCATATGATGTCTGACGCTGGCATTCGCATCAAAGGAGAGTGAGATCGGTTTTGTAAAAGATAACGCTTGTGAAAATGCTGAATTTCGCGTCGTCTTCACAGCGATGCCAGAGTCTGTAGTGTCAGATGATGACCGTACTCAAACATCGGGTTGAGTATTATCTTACTGTTTCTTTACATAAACATTGCTGATACCGTTTAGCTGAAACGACATACATTGCAAGGAGTTTATAAATGAGTATCAATGAGTTAGAGTCTGAGCAAAAAGATTGGGCGTTATCAATGTTGTGCAGATCCGGTGTCTTGTCTCCATGCAGACATCACGAAGGTGTTTATGTAGATGAAGGTATAGATATAGAGTCGGCATACAAATATTCCATGAAGGTTTATAAGTCTAATGAAGACAAATCCCCATTCTGCAATGTGCGAGAAATGACTGATACCGTGCAAAATTATTATCACGAGTACGGTGGAAACGATACTTGCCCTCTCTGTACAAAACATATAGATGATTAAACCCAATATTACATAACAATCCTCGCACTCGCGGGGATTTATTTTATCTGAACTCGCTACGGCGGGTTTTGTTTTATGGAGATGATAAATGCACTTCCGAGTCACAGGAGAATGGAATGGAGAGCCATTCAACAGAGTTATCGAAGCGGAGAACATCAACGACTGCTACGACCACTGGATGATATGGGCGCAGATAGCACATGCAGACGTAACCAATATTCGAATTGAAGAACTGAAAGAACACCAAACCGCCTGATGGCGGTTTTTTCTTGCGTGTAATTGCGGAGACTTTGCGATGTACTTGACACTTCAGGAGTGGAACGCACGCCAGCGGCGCCCAAGAAGCCTTGAAACAGTTCGTCGATGGGTACGCGAATGCAGGATATTCCCTCCTCCGGTTAAGGATGGAAGAGAGTATCTGTTCCACGAATCAGCGGTAAAGGTTGACTTAAATCGACCAGTAACAGGTAGCCTTTTGAAGAGGATCAGAAATGGGAAGAAGGCGAAGTCATGAGCGCCGGGATTTACCCCCTAACCTTTATATAAGAAACAATGGATATTACTGCTACAGGGACCCAAGGACGGGTAAAGAGTTTGGATTAGGCCGAGACAGGCGAATCGCAATCACTGAAGCTATACAGGCCAACATTGAGTTATTTTCAGGACACAAACACAAGCCTCTGACAGCGAGAATCAACAGTGATAATTCTGTTACGTTACATTCATGGCTTGATCGCTACGAAAAAATCCTCGCCGGCAGAGGAATCAAGCAGAAGACACTCATAAATTACATGAGCAAAATTAAAGCAATAAGGAGGGGGCTGCCTGATGCTCCACTTGAAGACATCACCACAAAAGAAATTGCGGCAATGCTCAATGGATACATAGACGAGGGCAAGGCGGCATCAGCCAAGTTAATCAGATCAACACTGAGCGATGCATTCCGAGAGGCAATAGCTGAAGGCCATATAACAACAAACCCGGTCACTGCCACTCGCGCAGCAAAATCAGAGGTAAGGAGATCAAGACTTACGGCTGACGAATACCTGAAAATTTATCAAGCAGCAGAATCATCACCATGTTGGCTCAGACTTGCAATGGAACTGGCTGTTGTTACCGGGCAGCGAGTTGGGGATTTATGCGAAATGAAGTGGTCTGATATCGTAGATGGCTATCTTTATGTCGAGCAAAGCAAAACCGGCGTAAAGATTGCCATCCCAACAACATTGCGTGTTGATGCTCTTGGGATATCAATGAAGGAAACACTTGATAAATGCAAAGAGATTCTTGGCGGAGAAACCATAATTGCATCTACACGTCGTGAACCGCTTTCATCCGGCACAGTATCAAGGTATTTTATGCGCGCACGAAAAGCATCAGGTCTTTCCTTCGAAGGGGATCCGCCTACCTTTCACGAGTTGCGCAGTTTGTCTGCAAGACTCTATGAGAAGCAGATAAGCGATAAGTTTGCTCAACATCTTCTCGGGCATAAGTCGGACACCATGGCATCACAGTATCGTGATGACAGAGGCAGGGAGTGGGACAAAATTGAAATCAAATAATGATTTTATTTTGACTGATAGTGACCTGTTCGTTGCAACAAATTGATAAGCAATGCTTTTTTATAATGCCAACTTAGTATAAAAAAGCAGGCTTCAACGGATTCATTTTTCTATTTCATAGCCCGGAGCAACCTGTGAACACATTTTCAGTTTCCCGTCTGGCGCTGGCATTGGCTTTTGGCGTGACGCTGACCGCCTGTAGCTCAACCCCGCCCGATCAACGTCCTTCTGATCAAACCGCGCCTGGTACCTCTTCTCGCCCGATTCTGTCGGCAAAAGAAGCGCAGAATTTCGATGCTCAACACTATTTTGCATCCCTGACACCAGGTGCTGCAGCGTGGAATCCTTCCCCGATTACCCTGCCTGCGCAACCTGACTTTGTTGTCGGCCCGGCGGGCACTCAAGGTGTAACGCATACCACGATTCAGGCGGCGGTAGATGCGGCAATTATCAAGCGTACCAACAAGCGCCAGTATATTGCCGTGATGCCTGGTGAGTATCAGGGAACGGTATATGTCCCTGCCGCTCCGGGTGGAATTACTCTGTACGGTACAGGTGAAAAACCGATTGATGTGAAGATTGGGCTTTCCCTTGATGGTGGCATGAGCCCTGCCGACTGGCGTCACGACGTCAACCCGCGCGGCAAATATATGCCAGGTAAACCAGCGTGGTATATGTACGATAGCTGCCAGAGCAAACGCAGCGACAGTATCGGTGTTCTCTGCTCTGCGGTCTTCTGGTCACAAAACAATGGCCTGCAACTGCAAAATCTGACCATCGAAAACACGCTGGGCGATAGCGTAGATGCAGGTAACCATCCGGCGGTGGCACTGCGTACTGATGGTGACCAGGTACAGATTAACAACGTTAACATTCTCGGTCGTCAGAACACCTTCTTTGTCACCAACAGCGGTGTGCAGAACCGTCTGGAAACGAATCGTCAGCCGCGTACGCTGGTGACCAACAGCTACATTGAAGGGGATGTGGATATCGTTTCTGGTCGCGGCGCAGTGGTGTTCGATAACACCGAATTCCGCGTGGTGAACTCACGTACTCAGCAAGAAGCGTATGTGTTTGCACCGGCTACGCTGTCCAACATTTACTACGGTTTCCTCGCCGTAAACAGCCGTTTCAATGCTTTCGGTGATGGTGTGGCGCAACTGGGCCGCTCGCTGGATGTTGATGCCAATACCAACGGTCAGGTGGTGATCCGTGATAGCGCCATCAACGAAGGTTTTAACACGGCTAAACCGTGGGCCGATGCGGTGATCTCTAATCGTCCGTTTGCGGGTAATACCGGCAGCGTAGATGATAACGACGAAATACAGCGCAATCTGAATGACACTAACTACAACCGCATGTGGGAATACAATAACCGCGGCGTGGGTAGTAAAGTGGTTGCAGAGGCGAAGAAGTAAGAGCAATTAACTATTTGCCGGATGCGGCGTAAACGCCTTATCCGGCCTACGGTTCGATGCGATTTGTAGGTCGGATAAGATGCGCAAGCATCGCATCCGACAATAAGTGCCGGATGCTGCGAAAATGCCTTATCTGGCCTACAGATTCGATGCGATTCGTAGGTCGGATAAGATGCGCAAGCATCGCATCCGACAATAAGTGCCGAATGCGACCTACATTCACATGGCGCTTTTTACATCTGACGGTTTTTATTGAAGTTAATCAAACTACCCGCCTTGATAATCTCGCGCTCTTCAGCAGTCAGACTTTCCATATAGAGCGTAATTTCCGTTACCGGCGCATCTTCATGGATCACATAACCTTTAAACGTCGTACCCGGATTATCCAGCGCCGCTTTAATGCCAGGGATGTAAATGTAATCCCCCACTTCAAAGGTTGGTACTTCCGCCATTTGCAGCGGTAACATCCCCCAGTTGATGACGTTAGAACGATAGCGTTTAGTCGCGTACTCCTCGGCAATATTCGCCAGACCGCCAATCACACGCTGGCAGCTCGCCGCCTGTTCACGCGCAGAACCATCGCCTGGTTTCACCGCATAGACCATGCTGCCAATTTCAGTTTGCAGCGGATCAATATGCTCCTGACCAGCAATCTGCTTAATGCGCGCAAACACCTCTGTCAGCTCGCTGACATTCCCCGCCAGACGCTGATTTTCCAGCTCAGCAGTCGCTTTACTTCTGCTAACATAACCGGGATCGCGGCGAGACAGGGTAAACTCCGCCAGACCAATCGGATTTGAACGATAAGAAGAGGTTTCACCGGAAGGAATCAGTTCGTCGGTGGTGGTCACTTCGTCGAGGATCTTCGAGCACACTTTCAGGACGATATTGTCAGTCAGCGCACCCAATTCCGGCCAGTCTTTAATGTTCGGCCCGTAAATCAGCGGTTGCTGAGTTGCCCCTTTCACAAAGCCCTGATAAACACGGTTTTTATACGGCGTTACATCGAAGGCGTACTCCGGCACGTTGTCCCAGCAATCAAGTTCGCTGGCAGAGGTTAAATAGCCACCGTTTGCCGCAGTCGCAGCGATAGAACGAGCGTCCATCAACGCCACCGCTGACATCTGCCCATTAGCTGGCTTAGAGCCTTCGCGGTTCGGGAAGTTACGCGTGGTGTGGCGAATACTCAAACCGTTGTTGATTGGCGTATCGCCCGCGCCAAAGCATGGGCCGCAGAACGCGGTTCTGATGATTGCGCCTGCGCCAATCAAATCTGCTACCACACCTTTTTTGGCGAGATCCATAAACACCGGCTGTGATGACGGGTAAACTGCCAGCGAGAAGGTGTCATTGCCACAGGATTGACCGCGCAGTGCATTCGCCGCCGCGATGACGTTTTCGTAGTTACCGCCAGAACAGCCCGCGATAATCCCCTGCTGCACTTTCAGGCGACCATTTTCCACTTTATCCAGCAGCGAGAGTTTGGCTTTACCGTGCGCCACGCGTTCGGACTCAATTTCAATCTCACGCAGAATGTCGGTCAGGTTCTGGTTCAGTGTGTCGATTTCATACACGTTGCTCGGGTGGAACGGCAGCGCAATCATTGGTTTGATGGCGCTTAAATCAACGCTGATGCAGCCATCGTAGTACGCCATCGGTTGAGGGTTAAGCTGGCAGTAATCCTGGCCGCGACCGTGCAGCGCCAGCCAGTTATGGACTTCTTCATCGGTTTGCCAGACAGAACTTAAACAGGTCGTTTCAGTGGTCATCACGTCAACGCTGTTACGGAAATCGGTAGAGAGCGCGCTAACGCCCGGTCCAACGAACTCCATGACTTTGTTTTTGACGTAACCGTTTTTGAACACCGCGCCAATGATAGCCAGCGCCACATCCTGTGGCCCCACATACGGCGCAGGTTTTCCGGTCAGATGCACCGCAACCACGCCCGGATAGTCGATATCCCAGGTGTCATTAAGCAGCTGTTTTACCAACTCACCGCCGCCCTCACCGACTGCCATTGTCCCTAATGCACCGTAACGGGTGTGGCTGTCTGACCCGAGGATCATTTTGCCGCCGCCTGCCATCATCTCACGCATATATTGATGGATGACCGCAATATGCGGAGGCACAAAAATACCGCCATAACGCTGGGCCGCCGATAAACCAAAAACATGGTCATCACCGTTAATAGTGCCGCCGACGGCGCAGAGTGAGTTATGGCAGTTGGTCAGCACATACGGCAGCGGGAAACGTTCCATACCGGACGCTTTAGCGGTCTGTACAATACCAACAAAGGTAATATCGTGAGAGGCTAATGAATCAAACTTAATTTTAAGTTTATCCATATTTCCGGACGTATTATGCGAAGAGAGAATAGACCAGGCAATAGTGCCTTTTTTGGCTTCTTCTTTTTTAATTTCGCCGGTGAAATGTTCTTCGGCAATTATTTCGTTATTACTGGCGAGAAACACGCCTTTTTCAGATAACTTGATCATCAAATGCTCCAGATATCTGCGCACCGTGAAGTGCGCAGAAAGATAATAAATGGATATACTCTAAATAATTCGAGTTGCAGGAAGGCGACAAGCGAGTGAATCCCCAGGAGCTTACATAAGTAAGTGACTGGGGTGAGCGAACGCAGACGCAGCACATGCAACTTGAAGTATGACGAGAATATTTACAGCATGTTCCAGCCGATCAGCATATTCCACCACCACACGCCGAGGGTGATATGCACCAGGAAGGTTAATATCGTCAGTACCGCACCGACCAACCACCAGGATTTAATATCGTTATAACCCACGCCAAAGATGACCGGACCTGCCGCGCCGCCATAGTGAGTAACCATGCCGCCATAGGAGTTGGAGAACAACAGTGCCAGCGCGGTTAACATTAACGGTGCGCCGGAGACGTTCGCCAGCATGGCAAATACCGGTAACATAGCAACGATATAGGCACTACCGGAAGCGAAGAAATAACGCACGATAATGCTGAGGAAAATAATAACGAAGAAAGCAACGTTACCGTGACCATCAAATGCCAGGTTATTTTTAAAGACTTCAGCTAACCATTCGAAGAATTTAACTTTCGATAATAAGGAGCTTAAGCCGATAATACCGCCGTACCAGATTAAGGTATTCCAGCCGCCTTTATTTTTAACCACGTCTTCCCAGGTAACGATACCCAGCAGCAGCATGGTTGCCATAACAACGATTGCCACGGTGGATTCATCAACCCCCAGAGACTTACTGAAAATCCAGCCCAGCAGCGCCAGCACAAAGACACCGAGCAGCATTTTTTCGCGGATTTTCATCGGTCCTAGTTCGGCAAGGCCCGCTTTAGCGATGGTTTTGTTATCCACCTTCTTAATTTCTGGTGGATACATGGTGTAAATCACCAGCGGGGTGACCAGCAGCATAATGATGCCCGGCAATCCGGCTGCCAGCGCCCATCCACCCCAGCTAATTTGCAGGTGCAGAATGTCGTTGATCATTTTCAGCGCCAGAATGTTCCCCGCCATTGCGGTAAAGAACATATAGCTGGTGGTTTTGGTGACCATGTAAATGGACATCATCAGGTAATGTCCGACACGACGCGGACTTTTTTCCGGTTCGGACCCCAAAGCCACCGCCACGCTGTTGATGATCGGTAACACAATGCCGCCCGCACGCGCGGTGTTAGACGGTGTTGCCGGAGCCAGTACCAGATCGAGGAATACCGTAACGTAACCCAGACCCAGCGTGGTGTTACCGATTTTACCAATCAGCAGATAGGCAATACGTTTACCTAAACCGGTGGTCACAAATGCGGCGCTTAAGGTAAACGCCGAGAACACCAGCCAGGTGGTACCTGAAGAGTAACCGCTTAATACGGCGGTGGTTTTAAACGCACCGTCGGATAAGTTACCGACCACCACCATTGAGGCAGCAACGGCAATTAACAGTACGACAGGTTCCGGGAAAGGCTTGATAACCAGCCCCACAATGGCCGCCAGGTAAATACCAAAAAGCACCCACGCCAGTTCGCTTAATCCTGCCGGAGCTGGCATAAAACCAATAATACATGGGATCGCTAATATCAGAATTAGCTTCCATAACGATTTCTTATTCATTTAAAATCCTGTTCTTTCTGTATGACTCATACAGAAGTCCTTTATTGATTGTCCTTATCCTGACAACGAATTTTTTCAGGGAAGATAAACTTCACCGGAAAATATTTTTCTGGTCGTCCGAATAACAGATGCGCGTAACGTCGTGGCATCCTGACCTTCATTACTTAAATGAACGTCGAGCGCACCACTGGGGTGTTCAATATTGATATTGCCGTATCCTACAGAAGGGACGATTTGTCGGGTGACGGTGCCTTCCAATGCACAACTACTGGAAATAGCAATAGCACCGGTTATCGCCAGCGCGCGATGGCAAGAATGCGGCATAAAATAACGCACATTAATTGCCCCGCCTTTCTGCGCTGGAGAAATAAGCACAGGTTTAGGGATAACCATATTACTGACATCACCTAAGCCCATTGCTTTACCCGCTTGTAGACGGATAGATTCAATGCGGGCTAATAATGCTTTGTCGGCATCCAGTTCCGCCGGTAATTCATAACCTGTTTTTCCCAGATATTCAGCCGGAATAATGACGACTGGCATCGCCATATCGATACAGGTCACCGGGACATCGTCAAAATAATCAATCTGATTATCAGTCGGGAAAACTTTTCCGGTTTTGGTTCCAGCGGCATTCAGGAAAGTGAGCGCAACCGGTGCGGCAGTACCCGGTACGCCGTCAATTCTGGCGCTACCCTCGTACTCGACAACACCATTTGGCGTTTGCACATCAGCTTCGATGAACGTACCCGTATTGACGTTGCGGATACGTACGCGAGTAACTGGCGAAGTCGCTGCAATCAAACCATTTTCAATGGCGAATGCCCCAACACCAGACAGCATATTGCCGCAGTTAGGCGTGGTATCGACACGTTGCTCATGAACGATTACCTGCGCAAACAGATAATCGACATCAGCACGCGGATCGCTGGAACGGCTAATAATGGCGACTTTACTGGTCAGTGGATTACCGCCGCCAATACCGTCAATTTCCAGATCGTTACCGGAACCCATAATTGCCATCAATATTTTATCGCGCTGCGTTTGATCTTCGGGTAAATGTTCCGCTAACAGGAACGCGCCCCTCGAGGTTCCACCTCGCATCATCACGCAGGGTATTTTTTTCATAATAATGCCCTCAATTTAAAAACATAACTTATTGCGATATGGTTACATTAAGGGCAAAGCATCTCTAATGACTTTAGCTCAACGATTAATAACATTTTTTCATTAATTTAAGTTGGCTAAATGCAGTTAAAATTTTTAACGGCCAGCCACCCAAAATCGTCGCTTCCATTTTCCGGAGTAATAATGAAGCATGAATTATCAAGTATGAAGGCATTTGTCATACTGGCAGAGTCCAGTTCGTTTAACAATGCCGCTAAATTACTCAATATTACGCAACCTGCATTAACGCGAAGAATAAAAAAGATGGAGGAAGATTTACATATTCAACTATTTGAGCGTACAACTCGCAAGGTTACGTTAACAAAAGCAGGAAAAAGGTTGCTCCCGGAGGCGCGGGAATTAATAAAGAAATTCGATGAAACGCTTTTTAATATTCGTGATATGAATGCTTATCATCGTGGTATGGTGACGTTAGCGTGTATTCCGACCGCAGTATTTTATTTTTTACCGCTGGCAATCGGTAAATTTAATGAGCTGTATCCCAATATTAAAGTGCGGATTCTGGAACAAGGCACGAATAATTGCATGGAATCGGTGCTGTGTAACGAATCAGACTTTGGCATAAACATGAACAACGTCACAAATTCATCCATTGATTTTACCCCACTGGTCAACGAGCCGTTCGTGCTGGCCTGTCGGCGTGACCATCCATTGGCCAAAAAGCAGCTTGTAGAATGGCAGGAGTTAGTGGGTTACAAAATGATTGGCGTACGCTCCTCCAGCGGCAACCGACTGTTGATAGAACAACAGCTGGCCGACAAGCCCTGGAAGCTGGACTGGTTTTACGAAGTGCGTCATCTTTCGACGTCATTAGGACTGGTGGAGGCGGGACTGGGGATTTCGGCGCTTCCTGGCCTGGCAATGCCTCATGCGCCCTATTCTTCGATTATTGGTATCCCATTGGTGGAACCCGTTATACGTCGAACATTGGGAATAATTCGCCGTAAAGATGCCGTACTTTCTCCAGCAGCAGAACGCTTTTTTGCCTTGCTGATTAATTTATGGACTGACGATAAAGACAATTTGTGGACCAATATCGTCGAACGCCAGAGACACGCGTTACAGGAGATAGGTTAATACACCGGCGCAGGAGAGACTGCGCCGGGTAAATCAGCGGTTAGTGTGCGTTAACCACCACCCACATTGGTCCCTGCCCGACCGCATAGCGGCCTTTTTCATGCAGTAGCCCCTGCTCGCCAACAATTTCGTATACCGAGATGTGGTGAGATTTTTGCCCGGCGGCAATCAGATACTTGCCGCTGTGATCAACATTGAAGCCGCGCGGCTGGGTTTCCGTTGGCTGGAAGCCTTCTTTACTCAACACGCTGCCATCTTCCGAAACGCTGAAAACGGTAATCAGGCTGGCGGTACGGTCGCAGGCGTATAAATGGCGACCATCCGGGGTGATATGAATATCAGCCGCCCAACGGGTGTCGGAGAAGTTTTCCGGCATCATATCCAGCGTCTGGACACATTCGATATTACCGTGCGGATCTTTCAGTTCCCAGACATCCACTGAGCTGTTTAACTCATTGACGCAATACGCATATTGTTCGTTTGGATGGAATACCATATGACGCGGGCCGGCCCCTTCAACGGTGGTCACTTCCGCAGGGTCCTGCGCCACGAGATGACCATCATCGCTGACCGTAAACAGGCAAATGCGATCCTGCTTTAATGCCGGAACCCACAGCGTACGGTTGTCCGGTGAGATATTGGCGGAATGGCAACCGTCCAGCCCCTCGACCACATCGACGACGCCCACTGGCAGGCCATCTTCCAGACGCGTTACGCTCACGTTACCCGCATTGTAAGAACCTACAAAGACAAACTGCCCCTGGTGATCGGTGGAAATATGCGTCGGACTACCCGGCAGCGCAGACTCTGCGGCAAAGGTCAGTGCGCCATCGTCCGGGGCGATACGATACGCCAGGACGCGAAACTCAGGGCGAACACCAACATAGAGATAACGTTTGTCCGGGCTGACCACCATCGGCTGCACCTGCCCCGGCACATCGACAACCTGTGTCAGCGTCAGTGCGCCTTCATGATTCAGATTCCAGACGTGAATTTGCTGGCTCTCAGGGCTGGCGATATAAACTGTTTGCTTCATGAATGCTCCTTTGCATTTAGCAACTGACTGTAACAGCTAAAATTAGTCGCTTTTGGCGGTGAATGCTGAATTAAAACGCAGAATTTTGTCCGATAGTGGTATCGGTGTACCATTCGCGCAGACGAAAATTCTTAACCTTAATCTGGAATACGCCATGACCACACGCGTGATTGCTCTCGACTTAGACGGCACCTTATTGACCCCGAAAAAGACCCTGCTTCCTTCATCGATAGAAGCCCTGGCCCGCGCTCGCGAAGCAGGCTATCAATTAATCATCGTCACAGGTCGCCATCACGTCGCTATTCATCCTTTTTATCAGGCGCTGGCGCTGGATACACCTGCTATTTGCTGTAATGGCACCTATTTGTATGATTATCATGCAAAAACCGTGCTGGAAGCGGACCCAATGCCCGTTATTAAAGCCCTGCAACTCATTGAGATGCTGAATGAACACCACATTCACGGTCTGATGTATGTCGATGATGCAATGGTCTATGAGCACCCGACCGGGCATGTCATTCGCACATCTAACTGGGCGCAAACCCTGCCGCCGGAACAGCGTCCGACTTTCACACAAGTCGCTTCTCTGGCTGAAACGGCGCAACAAGTTAACGCCGTATGGAAGTTCGCCCTGACGCACGATGACCTGCCGCAATTGCAGCATTTTGGTAAGCATGTCGAACATGAACTGGGACTGGAGTGTGAATGGTCCTGGCACGATCAGGTTGATATTGCACGCGGCGGCAACAGCAAAGGTAAACGTTTGACGAAATGGGTTGAGGCGCAAGGTTGGTCGATGGAAAACGTCGTGGCATTCGGCGATAACTTTAATGATATCAGTATGCTGGAAGCCGCTGGTACAGGCGTGGCGATGGGCAACGCCGATGACGCGGTAAAAGCGCGCGCCAACATTGTGATTGGTGATAACACCACCGACAGCATTGCCCAGTTCATTTATAGCCACCTGATTTAATCAGGCGGTTATCGACACACTTTTAATTTGCGCGTACAGCCACAGGCCAGGTTTGATCGCCAGTTCATCCCTGGCCCACGGGCTGATACGCGCCCACAGCGTTTTACCGCCGACTTCCAGTTCCACTTCCACCTGGCCGTTGTCGTCATAACTATTAACAACTTTTGCCCGCAATACGTTACGAATGCTGGTTTGCTGCGGCGGTTGTAAAACCAGAGAAACATCGGAAGCCTGAATGCGGATACGTAGCGCAGCTTGCAGCGGTTCGTCCAGCTTATTGACCCACAAATGCTGATCGCCCAGCGCCAGCGCGGTCATCGCGTAATGCGGATGATGCTCAAGCACCGTCACTTTCAGAATGCTACTTTGTTGCTCTTTCGGCAGCCACGGATTCATCACGCTACTGCCCCACACTTCCTCCAGCGCGCCAAAGGCTTTCACCTGACCGTTTTCCAGTACCATCACTCTGTCTGCCAGATGGAGGATCTCATCCAGCGAATGGCTGACATACAACATCGGAATGTTGATTTCCCGTGTCAGCCGTTGCAGATAAGGCAACAGTTCGCGTTTACGCGGAATATCCAGTGACGCCAGCGGTTCATCCAGCAACAGCAATTCCGGTGCTGTCAGCAAAGCCCGACCAATCGCCACGCGCTGTTTTTCGCCTCCGGACAGGCTGCCTGGTAAACGGTCAAGCAACGGTTCAATGCCTAAAAGCGCCACCAGCTTATCGAACTGATCGACCATACTTTTCGACATGCCGTAGCGCAGATTGCCACGCACTTTGTAATGCGGGAACAGCCGCGCATCCTGAAAAACATAGCCAACGCGACGCTTTTCCGGCGTCAGGCAGATACCTTTTTCGGCATCATTTAGTACCCGCCCATTGAGGACAATCCGCCCTTTTTGCGGGCGCGTCAGTCCACTGATGGCGTTAATCAGCGAAGTTTTTCCGGCACCGGAGACGCCAAAGATAGCAGTGATGCCATTGGCGGGCAGCGTTTCATTAATAGTCAGGCAATGGTTGCCCAACGTCTGGGAAAAATTCAGTTCCAGCATGATTAGCGCCCCGCCCGTTCACGGCTGATTCTGGCCAGCCATTCTGAAATCAACAGGGAGATCATCGCCAGCGCAATAGAAATAATGCACAGTCTCGCCGCTCCACTTTCCCCGCCGGGGGTCTGGATCAGGGTATACATGGCAGAAGGAATGGTTCGCGTTTCACCAGGAATGTTCGACACAAAGGTGATGGTTGCACCAAACTCACCGAGAGAACGAGCAAAAGCCAGTACCGTACCAACAATAATTCCCGGTAAGGTCAGCGGTAACGTGATAGTAAAGAAAACGCGCCAGCGCCCGGCCCCCAGTGTTCTTGCGGCCTGTTCCAGTTTGACATCAACCCCTTCCAGCGCCAGACGAATTGCCCGCACCATCAGCGGAAACGACATGACGGCGGCAGCGAGAACCGCGCCGCGCCAGCTAAAGGCGAAGGTAATACCAAACCAGTCATACAGACGTTCACCGATAAATCCGCGCCGTCCCATCGAAACTAATAATAAGTAACCGACGACCACGGGCGGTAACACCAGCGGTAGATGCAGTACGCTGTCGAGCAGAGCTTTGCCCGGAAACGTGCAACGCACCAGTAACCAGGCAAAAAAGATCCCAAACGGCAGGCTAAACAGCACAGCCAGGGAAGAAACTTTCAGGCTTAATAAAACTGCCTGCCATTCTGGATCGGTCAGTATCATTACTTGATTGTAAATCCGTAACGTTTAAAGATTTCCGCTGCCTGCGGTCCCTTCAGATAATCATAAAATGCTTTCACTGTCGCATTGTTATGCCCTTCCACAACAGCAACCGGATATTCCACTTTTTTATGTGAATCTTCCGGGAAGGTGGCAACCACTTTTACCCCTTTGCTGGCAACTGCGTCAGAACCGTAGACAATGCCCAGAGGCGCTTCGTTACGTTCGACCAGCGCCAGCGCCCCACGAACATCTTCCGCTGGGGCCAGTTTCGGAGAGAGCGTATCCCATGCGCCCAGTTTTTGCAGTGCTTCTTTTGCATAAATGCCAGCGGGAACATGTTCCGGATCGCCAACCGCCAGGCGACCGCCATTCAGCAGTGAAGTCCAGTTGGTTTTGCTGTCGATGGTGAAATCTTTCTGCACGCTGGCTTTCGGTGCTACAACGACCAGGCTATTGCCGAGCAGTGTCTGACGCGTAGCTGTATCGATCGCTTTTTTATCAACCGCATAATCCATCCATTTCTGATCGGCAGAAATAAACAGATCCGCAGGCGCACCCGCTTCAATCTGACGGGCGAGAGTAGATGACGAAGCGAAAGAAGAAACCACATCCACGCCTTTCTCTTTTTTAAACTGCGTAGCAATGTCCTGCATTGCGTTAGTCAGTGATGCGGCGGCGAACACCGTGATTTTCCCTTCATCTGCCAGTGCATTGCCAGCAACAGCGAAAGAGAGTGCCGCCCCGGCAAACAAGTTCAACCATTTACGAGCCATTGGTAACCCCTTAATGTAACGTTATGTAGGCGACAATATAACGACTAACTCGGAATTTTCCCAGCAGTTATTGCTAACCTTTGTGAGGTAGATAAGAAAAAATATCGGCAGGAAAAGCAGGAAGTTGAGAAAAAGAAAATGCCCGACTAAGCGGGCATTCAGGGAATCAATGATTTTGTCCGGGCTGGTCTTTTTTACCAACACCAGAAAAGATGTTGAATACTTCACCAAGACCGTAAATCAGACCCAGGATGATGGCCATCACGACAGGTACCATGATTACGGCGAATACCAGACTTTTTAATAACTCTAACATGGTCAACTCCAGATATAGTCATGAGACTATTCTAACCGCTAAGCACAGAAAAGCACTCCCCTTTTGTGCGGTCAGCTTTGCGTGGCGTTCGTTTTCCGTCACAATAAGACTTTTGCCAGGACATTGTTATGCAGGCCGAAATCCTTCTCACCCTTAAGCTCCAACAAAAATTATTCGCCGACCCGCGCCGCATTTCGCTACTAAAACACATTGCGCTTTCCGGTTCCATTAGCCAGGGAGCGAAAGATGCCGGTATTAGCTATAAAAGCGCCTGGGATGCCATTAACGAGATGAATCAGTTAAGTGAGCATATTCTGGTCGAGCGCGCAACAGGCGGTAAAGGTGGCGGCGGCGCAGTACTGACCCGCTATGGTCAGCGACTGATTCAGCTCTATGACTTACTGGCGCAAATCCAGCAAAAAGCCTTTGATGTGTTAAGTGACGATGACGCCCTGCCGCTGAACAGCCTGCTGGCCGCGATCTCACGTTTTTCACTGCAAACCAGCGCCCGTAACCAGTGGTTCGGTACCATCACCGCCCGCGATCATGATGACGTTCAACAGCATGTTGATGTCTTACTGGCTGACGGAAAAACACGCCTGAAAGTCGCAATTACCGCACAAAGCGGCGCGCGTCTGGGGCTGGATGAAGGCAAAGAAGTGTTGATATTGCTAAAAGCGCCGTGGGTAGGTATTACTCAGGACGAGGCGGTCGCGCAAAACGCTGACAACCAATTACCGGGTATTATTAGTCATATTGAGCGCGGCGCAGAGCAGTGCGAAGTATTAATGGCGCTACCCGACGGGCAAACACTGTGCGCCACAGTGCCGGTAAATGAAGCGACTTCTCTTCAGCAAGGACAGAATGTCACGGCCTACTTTAATGCCGACAGCGTGATTATCGCCACGCTGTGCTAAGCGTGTTGACAATTTGTTATGAAACACGTATCCCTGTCAGTAATCGCTGCACAAAGTGGGATATAAAATGTCATCGTTGCAAATTTTGCAAGGCACGTTTCGTCTTAGCGACACAAAAACGCTGCAATTGCCTCAGCTAACGTTAAACGCGGGTGATAGTTGGGCGTTTGTCGGTTCGAATGGAAGCGGGAAATCGGCCCTGGCCCGCGCGCTGGCGGGGGAACTTCCGCTTTTGAAAGGTGAACGGCAAAGCCAGTTTTCCCACATCACTCGTCTCTCCTTCGAGCAATTGCAAAAACTCGTCAGCGACGAATGGCAGCGGAATAACACCGATATGCTCGGCCCTGGCGAAGATGACACCGGACGCACTACGGCTGAGATCATTCAGGATGAAGTAAAGGATGCACCGCGTTGCATGCAACTGGCGCAGCAGTTCGGTATTACCGCCCTCCTCGACCGACGCTTTAAATACCTTTCCACTGGCGAGACGCGAAAAACCCTGCTGTGTCAGGCGCTGATGTCGGAGCCTGACTTGTTGATTCTTGATGAGCCGTTCGATGGCCTGGATGTTGCCTCACGTCAGCAGCTGGCTGAGCGACTCGCCTCGTTACATCAGTCCGGTATTACTCTGGTACTGGTGCTCAATCGCTTCGATGAGATCCCGGAGTTTGTCCAGTTTGCTGGCGTGCTGGCGGATTGCACGTTAGCGGAAACTGGCGCTAAAGAGGAACTGCTCCAACAAGCACTCGTCGCGCAACTGGCGCATAGTGAACAGCTTGAAGGTGTGCAACTGCCGGAGCCGGATGAACCTTCAGCACGTCACGCCTTACCCGCCAACGAACCGCGCATTGTGCTGAACAATGGCGTGGTTTCTTATAACGATCGCCCCATTCTTAATAACCTTAGCTGGCAGGTGAATCCAGGCGAACACTGGCAAATTGTCGGGCCAAATGGTGCAGGAAAATCGACGTTATTAAGCCTGGTTACTGGCGATCATCCGCAAGGTTACAGCAACGATTTGACGCTTTTCGGACGACGTCGCGGCAGCGGCGAAACCATCTGGGATATCAAAAAGCATATCGGTTACGTCAGCAGTAGTTTGCATCTGGATTACCGGGTCAGCACTACCGTGCGTAATGTGATTCTTTCTGGCTATTTTGATTCGATTGGCATTTATCAGGCCGTTTCGGATCGCCAGCAAAAACTGGTGCAGCAGTGGCTGGATATTCTCGGCATTGATAAACGCACGGCTGACGCTCCGTTCCATAGTCTTTCCTGGGGACAGCAGCGTCTGGCGCTGATTGTCCGCGCACTGGTGAAACATCCGACGTTGCTTATTCTCGATGAACCACTACAGGGGCTTGATCCGCTGAATCGCCAGCTTATCCGCCGTTTTGTTGATGTGCTGATTAGCGAAGGTGAAACGCAATTGTTGTTTGTTTCGCACCACGCTGAAGATGCGCCTGCCTGTATTACCCATCGTCTTGAGTTCGTGCCGGACGGTGGACTCTATCGCTATGTGCTGACAAAAATATATTGAGTCGGTAGTGCTGACCTTGCCGGAGGCGGCCTTAGCGCCCTCTCCGGCCAACGGTTCGACGCATGCAGGCATGAAACCGCGTCTTTTTTCAGATAAAAAGCGCAATCATTCATAAACCCTCTGTTTTATAATCACTTAATCGCGCATAAAAAACGGCTAAATTCTTGTGTAAACGATTCCACTAATTTATTCCATGTCACACTTTTCGCATCTTTGTTATGCTATGGTTATTTCATACCATAAGCCTAATGGAGCGAATTATGAGAGTTCTGGTTACCGGTGGTAGCGGTTACATTGGAAGTCATACCTGTGTGCAATTACTGCAAAACGGTCATGATGTCATCATTCTTGATAACCTCTGTAACAGTAAGCGCAGCGTACTGCCTGTTATCGAGCGTTTAGGCGGCAAACATCCAACGTTTGTTGAAGGCGATATTCGTAACGAAGCGTTGATGACCGAGATCCTGCACGATCACGCTATCGACACCGTGATCCACTTCGCCGGGCTGAAAGCCGTGGGCGAATCGGTACAAAAACCGCTGGAATATTACGACAACAATGTCAACGGCACTCTGCGCCTGATTAGCGCCATGCGCGCCGCTAACGTCAAAAACTTTATTTTTAGCTCCTCCGCCACCGTTTATGGCGATCAGCCCAAAATTCCATACGTTGAAAGCTTCCCGACCGGCACACCGCAAAGCCCTTACGGCAAAAGCAAGCTGATGGTGGAACAGATCCTCACCGATCTGCAAAAAGCCCAGCCGGACTGGAGCATTGCCCTGCTGCGCTACTTCAACCCGGTTGGCGCGCATCCGTCGGGCGATATGGGCGAAGATCCGCAAGGCATTCCGAATAACCTGATGCCATACATCGCCCAGGTTGCTGTAGGCCGTCGCGACTCGCTGGCGATTTTTGGTAACGATTATCCGACCGAAGATGGTACTGGCGTACGCGATTACATCCACGTAATGGATCTGGCGGACGGTCACGTCGTGGCGATGGAAAAACTGGCGAACAAGCCAGGCGTACACATCTACAACCTCGGCGCTGGCGTAGGCAACAGCGTGCTGGACGTGGTTAATGCCTTCAGCAAAGCCTGCGGCAAACCGGTTAATTATCATTTTGCACCGCGTCGCGAGGGCGACCTTCCGGCCTACTGGGCGGACGCCAGCAAAGCCGACCGTGAACTGAACTGGCGCGTAACGCGCACACTCGATGAAATGGCGCAGGACACCTGGCACTGGCAGTCACGCCATCCACAGGGATATCCCGATTAAGGAACGACCATGACGCAATTTAATCCCGTTGATCATCCACATCGCCGCTACAACCCGCTCACCGGGCAATGGATTCTGGTTTCACCGCACCGCGCTAAGCGCCCCTGGCAGGGGGCGCAGGAAACGCCAGCCAAACAGGTGTTACCTGCGCACGATCCAGATTGCTTCCTCTGCGCAGGTAATGTGCGGGTGACAGGCGATAAAAACCCCGATTACACCGGGACTTACGTTTTCACTAATGACTTTGCGGCTTTGATGTCTGACACGCCAGATGCGCCAGAAAGTCACGATCCGCTGATGCGTTGCCAGAGCGCGCGCGGCACCAGCCGGGTGATCTGCTTTTCACCGGATCACAGTAAAACGCTGCCAGAGCTCAGCGTTGCAGCATTGACGGAAATCGTCAAAACCTGGCAGGAGCAAACCGCAGAACTGGGGAAAACGTACCCATGGGTGCAGGTTTTTGAAAACAAAGGCGCGGCGATGGGCTGCTCTAACCCGCATCCGCACGGTCAGATTTGGGCAAATAGCTTCCTGCCTAACGAAGCTGAGCGCGAAGACCGCCTGCAAAAAGAATATTTTGCCGAACAGAAATCACCAATGCTGGTGGATTATGTTCAGCGCGAGCTGGCAGACGGTAGCCGTACCGTTGTCGAAACCGAACACTGGTTAGCCGTCGTGCCTTACTGGGCTGCCTGGCCGTTCGAAACGCTACTGCTGCCCAAAGCCCACGTTTTACGGATCACCGATTTGACCGACGCCCAGCACAGCGATCTGGCGCTGGCGTTGAAAAAGCTGACCAGTCGTTATGACAACCTCTTCCAGTGCTCCTTCCCCTACTCTATGGGCTGGCACGGCGCGCCATTTAATGGCGAAGAGAATCAACACTGGCAGCTGCACGCGCACTTTTATCCGCCTCTGCTGCGCTCCGCCACCGTACGTAAATTTATGGTTGGTTATGAAATGCTGGCAGAGACCCAGCGAGACCTGACCGCAGAACAGGCAGCAGAGCGTTTGCGCGCAGTCAGCGATATCCATTTTCGCGAATCCGGAGTGTAAGAAATGAGTCTGAAAGAAAAAACACAATCTCTGTTTGCCAACGCATTTGGCTACCCTGCCACTCACACCATTCAGGCGCCTGGCCGCGTGAATTTGATTGGTGAACACACCGACTACAACGACGGTTTCGTTCTGCCCTGCGCGATTGATTATCAAACCGTGATCAGTTGTGCACCACGCGATGACCGTAAAGTTCGCGTGATGGCAGCCGATTATGAAAATCAGCTCGACGAGTTTTCCCTCGATGCGCCCATTGTCGCACATGAAAACTATCAATGGGCTAACTACGTTCGTGGCGTGGTGAAACATCTGCAACTGCGTAACAACAGCTTCGGCGGCGTGGACATGGTGATCAGCGGCAATGTGCCGCAGGGTGCCGGGTTAAGTTCTTCCGCTTCACTGGAAGTCGCGGTCGGAACCGTATTGCAGCAGCTTTATCATCTGCCGCTGGACGGCGCACAAATCGCGCTTAACGGTCAGGAAGCAGAAAACCAGTTTGTAGGCTGTAACTGCGGGATCATGGATCAGCTAATTTCCGCGCTCGGCAAGAAAGATCATGCCTTGCTGATCGATTGCCGCTCACTGGGGACCAAAGCAGTTTCCATGCCCAAAGGTGTGGCTGTCGTCATCATCAACAGTAACTTCAAACGTACCCTGGTTGGCAGCGAATACAACACCCGTCGTGAACAGTGCGAAACCGGTGCGCGTTTCTTCCAGCAGCCAGCCCTGCGTGATGTCACCATTGAAGAGTTCAACGCTGTTGCGCATGAACTGGACCCGATCGTGGCAAAACGCGTGCGTCATATACTGACTGAAAACGCCCGCACCGTTGAAGCTGCCAGCGCGCTGGAGCAAGGCGACCTGAAACGTATGGGCGAGTTGATGGCGGAGTCTCATGCCTCTATGCGCGATGATTTCGAAATCACCGTGCCGCAAATTGACACTCTGGTAGAAATCGTCAAAGCTGTGATTGGCGACAAAGGTGGCGTACGCATGACCGGCGGCGGATTTGGCGGCTGTATCGTCGCGCTGATCCCGGAAGAGCTGGTGCCTGCCGTACAGCAAGCTGTCGCTGAACAATATGAAGCAAAAACAGGTATTAAAGAGACTTTTTACGTTTGTAAACCATCACAAGGAGCAGGACAGTGCTGAACGAAACTCCCGCACTGGCACCCGATGGTCAGCCGTACCGACTGTTAACTTTGCGTAACAACGCAGGGATGGTAGTCACGCTGATGGACTGGGGTGCGACTTTACTTTCCGCCCGTATTCCGCTTTCCGATGGCAGCGTCCGCGAGGCGCTGCTCGGCTGTGCCAGCCCGGAATGCTATCAGGATCAGGCCGCGTTTCTGGGGGCCTCTATTGGTCGTTATGCCAACCGTATCGCCAATAGCCGTTATACCTTTGACGGTGAAACCGTGACGCTTTCGCCAAGTCAGGGCGTTAACCAGCTGCACGGCGGGCCGGAAGGGTTCGACAAACGTCGCTGGCAGATTGTGAACCAGAACGATCGTCAGGTGCTGTTTGCCCTGAGTTCAGATGATGGTGATCAGGGCTTCCCGGGTAATCTCGGCGCGACGGTGCAATATCGTCTGACCGACGATAACCGTATCTCCATTACTTATCGCGCCACAGTTGATAAACCTTGCCCGGTGAATATGACTAATCACGTCTATTTCAATCTTGACGGCGAGCAGTCTGACGTGCGCAATCACAAGTTGCAGATTCTGGCGGACGAATATCTGCCGGTTGATGAAGGCGGCATTCCGCACGACGGCCTGAAATCTGTCGCCGGAACGTCTTTTGATTTCCGCAGCGCCAAAATCATCGCCAGTGAGTTTCTTGCCGACGACGATCAGCGCAAAGTGAAAGGTTACGATCACGCATTCTTGTTACAGGCCAAAGGCGATGGCAAGAAAGTGGCGGCGCATGTCTGGTCAGCAGATGAAAAATTGCAGCTGAAGGTCTACACCACCGCTCCGGCTCTGCAATTCTACTCCGGCAACTTCCTCGGCGGCACACCGTCGCGGGGAACCGAACCTTACGCCGACTGGCAAGGGCTGGCTCTGGAAAGCGAGTTTCTACCGGACAGCCCGAACCACCCTGAATGGCCGCAACCGGACTGCTTCCTGCGTCCTGGCGAAGAGTATTCCAGCCTGACGGAATATCAGTTTATTGCTGAGTAATGTTACGCCCTCGTCATGAGGGCTTTATCTCATATTGTTCAAATCACCAGCAAACACCGACATATTTGCAACTCAATATTCACAACAACCTTACACTGCGCCACTATTTTCGCTATGGTTATGCGTAAGCATTGCTGTTGCTTCGTCGCGGCAATATAATGAGAATTATTATCATTAAAAGATGATTTGAGGAGTAAGTATATGGCTGTAACTAAGCTGGTTCTGGTTCGTCATGGCGAAAGTCAGTGGAACAAAGAAAACCGTTTCACCGGTTGGTACGACGTGGATCTGTCTGAGAAAGGCGTAAGCGAAGCAAAAGCAGCAGGTAAGCTGCTGAAAGAGGAAGGTTACAGCTTTGACTTTGCTTACACTTCTGTGCTGAAACGCGCTATCCATACCCTGTGGAATGTGCTGGACGAACTGGATCAGGCATGGCTGCCCGTTGAGAAATCCTGGAAACTGAACGAACGTCACTACGGTGCATTGCAGGGTCTGAACAAAGCGGAAACTGCTGAAAAGTATGGCGACGAGCAGGTGAAACAGTGGCGTCGTGGTTTTGCAGTGACTCCGCCGGAACTGACTAAAGATGATGAGCGTTATCCGGGTCACGATCCGCGTTACGCGAAACTGAGCGAGAAAGAACTGCCGCTGACGGAAAGCCTGGCGCTGACCATTGACCGCGTGATCCCTTACTGGAATGAAACTATTCTGCCGCGTATGAAGAGCGGTGAGCGCGTGATCATCGCTGCACACGGTAACTCTTTACGTGCGCTGGTGAAATATCTTGATAACATGAGCGAAGAAGAGATTCTTGAGCTTAATATCCCGACTGGCGTGCCGCTGGTGTATGAGTTCGACGAGAATTTCAAACCGCTGAAACGCTATTATCTGGGTAATGCTGACGAGATCGCAGCGAAAGCAGCGGCGGTTGCAAACCAGGGTAAAGCGAAGTAAACGTCATTCGTTTAAAATGAGAAAGCCGACTGCAAGTGAGTCGGCTTTTTTGTTGCTAACAATGGAGCACATTGCCTGATGCGACGCTGCGCGACTTATCAGGCCTGTGGTGATTCATCGGATACGCCACTCTGACGGCGCATCCGACAATTAAACCTTACCCGCGACGCGCTTTTACTGCATTCGCCAGTTGACGTAACAGAGCATCGGTATCTTCCCAGCCGATGCAGGCATCGGTGATGCTCTTACCGTAGGCCAGCGGCTCCCCGCTCTCGAGGCTCTGATTGCCTTCCACCAGATGGCTTTCCACCATCACGCCAATAATGGCCTTTTCGCCACCGGCAATCTGCTGGCAAACGTCAGCACAAACATCCATCTGCTTTTTGAATTGTTTGGACGAGTTAGCATGGCTGAAATCGATCATCACCTGTGCTGGCAGGCCTGCTTTGTTCAGCCCTTCTTTCACTTCAGCAACGTGCTTCGCGCTGTAGTTAGGCTCTTTACCGCCGCGCAGAATGATATGGCAATCGCCGTTACCGCTGGTATTCACAATCGCCGAATGCCCCCATTTCGTTACGGACAGGAAGCAGTGCGGCGCACCGGCGGCATTAATGGCATCGATAGCCACTTTAATCGTACCGTCGGTGCCATTTTTGAAGCCGACCGGACAAGAAAGCCCTGATGCCAGTTCGCGGTGCACCTGCGATTCGGTGGTACGTGCGCCAATTGCGCCCCAGCTCATCAGGTCAGCGAGATATTGTGGGGTGATCATATCGAGAAACTCACCTGCCGCTGGCAGACCGCTGTCGTTAATATCAAGCAGCAATTTACGGGCTATACGCAGACCGTCGTTGATCTGGAAGCTATTATCCATATGCGGATCGTTAATCAGCCCTTTCCAGCCCACCGTGGTACGCGGCTTTTCAAAATAGACGCGCATTACGATTTCCAGCTCATCTTTCAGCTCTTCACGCAGCGCCAGCAAGCGAGTGGCATACTCTTTTGCCGCGACAGGATCATGAATTGAGCATGGGCCAATCACAACCAACAGGCGATCATCATTACCTTTCAGGATCTTATGGATCGCTTTTCGGGCATGGGCAACCGTATTCGCGGCATTTTCAGTAGCGGGGAATTTTTCCAGCAATGCGACAGGAGGAAGTAACTCTTTGATTTCTTTGATGCGTAAATCGTCGTTCTGATAATTCATGTCTGTTCCAGTGTTGCCATACTTATCTTAGTGAATGCAATACTTCCAATCTATATCTTCCGTCAGAATGTGTAAACGGGGTTTTACACTATGAACGGATTAATCCTGGAATTAGCAAGAAAAACGCCAGATTGTCGCGAAAAACGAGATCTCTCCTACAATTTCTAACTGTAACTCCTTTGTTTGTTAATTATTTCAAGATTCTCTGCTGCGTTTCATAACCTGGCTGAAATCTTAAACCAATGCCTTATATTCACCTGCAAATGCACTGTTGGAAGAGGTTATCCGACATAACGACCATAACAGGAGCATCCTATGAAAATGACAAAACTGGCCACATTATTTCTGACTGCCACTCTAAGCCTTGCCAGCGGTGCCGCACTGGCTGCCGATAGCGGAGCGCAAACTAATAACGGCCAGGCAAACGCCGCAGCTGATGCGGGCCAGGTAGCCCCTGACGCCCGTGAAAATGTCGCGCCAAATAACGTCGACAATAACGGGGTAAATACCGGTTCTGGCGGCACAATGCTGCATTCGGATGGTTCTTCAATGAACAATGACGGAATGACCAAAGATGAAGAGCACAAGAACACCATGTGCAAAGATGGTCGCTGTCCGGATATCAATAAAAAGGTACAAACCGGTGATGGCATCAATAATGATGTCGATACCAAAACCGACGGTACCACGCAGTAACCCTGCAAAATAGCCAATAATGGGAGAGCGGAGTCTCTCCCTTTTAATTTTTCACTTCTAAAAGCAGTATGATGTCATAAAGTTAAGTGAGAATAATTAAGGGATGACTCGTCATGGCGCACTCACACTCACACACGTCCTCACACCTGCCAGAAGATAATAATGCTCGTCGCTTGTTGTATGCTTTCGGCGTGACTGCCGGGTTTATGCTGGTAGAAGTCGTTGGTGGTTTTCTTTCTGGTTCTCTGGCATTGCTGGCCGATGCGGGTCATATGTTGACCGATACTGCCGCCCTGCTTTTCGCCCTACTCGCCGTGCAATTTTCACGTCGTCCTCCCACCATTCGCCACACTTTCGGTTGGCTAAGACTGACCACGCTCGCGGCGTTTGTGAATGCCATAGCCCTCGTGGTAATTACCATTTTGATTGTCTGGGAGGCGATAGAACGCTTCCGCACGCCGCGTCCGGTCGAGGGCGGCATGATGATGGCAATTGCCGTGGCTGGGTTGCTGGCAAATATACTTTCTTTCTGGTTACTTCATCACGGCAGCGAAGAGAAAAACCTCAACGTACGAGCAGCGGCACTGCATGTGCTCGGGGACCTGCTGGGTTCGGTTGGGGCTATTATTGCCGCGTTGATTATTATCTGGACTGGCTGGACACCTGCTGACCCCATTCTCTCGATACTGGTGTCGCTTCTGGTTCTGCGTAGCGCGTGGCGACTGTTGAAAGATAGCGTGAATGAATTACTTGAAGGTGCACCGGTATCGCTGGATATCGCTGAACTGAAGCGTCGTATGTGCCGGGAAATCCCGGAAGTCCGCAATGTGCACCATGTACATGTATGGATGGTAGGCGAGAAGCCGGTGATGACGTTGCATGTGCAGGTGATCCCGCCACACGATCACGATGCCTTGTTGGATCAGATCCAACACTACCTGATGGATCACTATCAGATTGAGCACGCCACCATTCAGATGGAATATCAACCTTGTCATGGGCCAGACTGCCACCTGAATGAAGGGGTGTCTGGCCATTCACATCATCACCATTAATGGGACAGCGCGCGTGAGCCTCTTTCACGTGCGCTGTTGATCCACATCCGGCTGCCGTTGAGCGCAATAAAGGTCAGGATGATGTACTCCAGAGACATGGCGTAAACGCCCTGAAGTGCAAAAATAACGACGCTAATCACGTTAATAATCACCCACAACAGCCAGTTTTCCACATACTTACGCGTCATCAGAATCATTGCCACGATAGATAACACCATCATGCATGAATCCCAGAACGGGAAAGCGTCCGGTTGCAGTTCAGGCATCACAACCTGTAATCCTAATGCTTGCATGATCATGACTGCCACGCGGGTCAAAAATGCAAACACCGGATTGATAAATACCGTCATCAGACCAATCGAAACAACGCAAACCGCCAACCAGCTGAGTGCCTTCGGCAATGGCAACCAGCGAATTTTCAACTCCGCCTCGTTCTGACTGGTTTGTCGCGACCACGCATACCAACCGTAAATATTCGCGGCAAAGAAAAACACCTGTAATAGCAGGCTGGCATACAGCTGAATCTGAAAGAAAATAATGCCAAACAAGGTGACGTTGATCAGGCCAAAGAAGTAGTTGCTGATCTTCTCCAGACTGGCAAGGCCAATACACAGCAACCCGGCGATCGTGCCTACCGCTTCGATCCATGAGAGATCATAACCGCCTGCCCCTATTGGTATATGTACCAGGATATTCTGCACACTAAAAAAATCCATCTTTCCCCCAAAGCGTAACGTTACGCCTTATTATTCGTTATCCACGTAGTGTAGCCGCAAAATCCAGCATACGATTGAGCGGCACCAGCGCCCTCTCTCGCAGCCTTTCATCAACATGAACCTCGTGATTGCTTCCTTCCTGTTCTAATGCCTCTGCGATGGCCTGAAGGCCATTCATGGCCATCCACGGACAATGCGCGCAGCTGCGGCAGGTTGCACCCTCACCTGCGGTTGGTGCTTCCAGTAACTCTTTATCTGGCACCGCCTGCTGCATTTTGTAGAAAATACCCCGATCGGTTGCCACAATAAGCCTCTGATGTGGCAATGTTTTCGCAGCAGCGATCAGTTGACTGGTGGAACCGACCGCATCCGCCATATCGACAATAGCTTGTGGTGATTCTGGATGCACCAGTATGGCAGCATCCGGGTATTCTTCTTGCAAGCGGGTTAACGCCTGAGTCTTAAATTCATCATGCACAATACAGGCACCCTGCCAGCATAGAATGTCTCCACCCGTCTGTTTTTGCACGTAACGCCCCAGATGTTTGTCGGGTGCCCAGATGATTTTTTCACCCAAACTATCAAGATGATCAATAAGTTCGACGGCAATGCTTGAAGTTACCACCCAATCTGCGCGCGCTTTTACCGCAGCAGAAGTGTTGGCGTAGACGACGACAGTACGATCGGGATGGGCATCGCAAAATGCGTTAAATTCTTCAACAGGGCAGCCGAGATCCAGTGAACATTCAGCCTGAAGTGTCGGCATCAGAATTGTTTTTTCCGGACTGAGAATTTTGGCGGTTTCTCCCATAAATCTCACCCCAGCGACTAACAAAGTAGAAGCGGGATGCTTTGCACCGAAGCGCGCCATTTCCAGAGAATCAGAAATACAGCCACCGGTTTCTTCTGCCAGTTGTTGAATTTCGGGATCGGTATAGTAGTGGGCAACCATCACCGCATTACGTTCTTTTAGCAGACGTTTTATCTTCTCGCGGTAATACGCTTTTTCATCAATGCTTAACGGCGTCGGCTTCGGGGGGAAAGGATAAATCGCCGTGTCTGGATCAAACATTACGCTCATCTTACCATCTAGTTTTACAGGCTTAACGTTAAAACCGACATTAGCGTAATATTCGCTGTTATCGGTGTAATTTGTTTTATATGCTAAACAAGATAGTCGAATGGTGGGGAAAAGTCACTCGAATTACGTATGAGATGCCGAATGCCACACTTTGCGTCTTATTCCTCCGACGTAAAGTTGTTTACGCAGCAAGCGCGGAGTATGTCATCAGGGTCAAGAATTGAAATTGAGAGATGCCTGAATAGCAAAAAAGCGCCTTTAGGGCGCTTTTTTACATTGGTGGGTCGTGCAGGATTCGAAC
>OLQJ01000130.1_pt1 | contig 63747 bp, 58 predicted proteins | sample 1673231 | NCBI WGS metagenome assembly OLQJ01 (sample SAMEA3136769, study PRJEB25190) | human gut metagenome | biome: human gut; feature: human-associated habitat; material: faeces | place: Austria | collected 2013
TTCACTGTTTAGTTATCAAGGTTGTCTGTCTTGCGACAGCTTGTTTACTTTATCACATCTCTTTTTCTTTGTCAAGCACTTTTTCAAAGTTTTTCGAACTCTTCCGGATTTCGGAACTGTTCTTCTGATCTGTGATTGTCGGCTCTGTTCAAGCGACTTGGTTACTTTAACATGTTTGTTTTAAGTTGTCAAGTACTTTTTGGAATTTCTTTTTTTCTTTCAGAAATCTTTTTAAATTGTTTTTATCTTACAAACAATTATTCCCGACAGCTCATCTAATATAACACCGAAAAGCCACAATGTCAACAGTTAATTCCATAATTTGACAATCTTTTTATTTTCATGCCATATATGCCATAAAACAGGACTCTCTTCACTGCAAAATACTACATCATCCCCTTTAGATATTCCAACAATATCTTCGTCACAACCGAGTTCATTGTTTTTACAAATGCCAACCCAATAATTCTGGATCTCCCCGGTTCAAGAGGTCTGCTCTCTACATCATTGGCAAACGCCTTCATAACCAGCTTCTGTGAGATCGTCACTCCCAGCCCATTTTTCACAAATGCCATAATAAGCGTATCATCACGAAAACTGTAAGAAGTCTTTGGCTCCTTCCCACATCTTTCCAATAAATGCAAAATATCATTATCACATCCCGGAGTCTCTATAATGAAAGGATACTCCAACAGTTCTTCCAGTCTCACACTTTTCTTTTCTGCAAGAGGATGATTTTTCTGCATCACAGCACAGAGAGGATCCTCACATAATGGATAAAACTTCAGATTATCTGCAACGATCGAAGACAGAAATCCGCAGTCCACCTGCCCATGTATGATCCAGTCTCTGATCTCATCATAATTTCCATCAAAGATCTGCACCTCAACCTGTGGATAATTTCTGTTAAAATAATGGATCACTTCCGGCATCCACATTGCAGTTACACTGGAAAAGCTTCCTATTCTGAGTTTTCCTTCTATTTTATGATTAATATTAAAAGCAGCCTGTCTAAGTTTATCTTTCTGATTTGTCATCTCCTGTATATAAGGCATCAGCATTCTTCCATTATCCGTCAGAGTTACACCCTTTTTAGCTCTTGCAAATAACTGTACTCCCAGTTCCTCCTCAAATCCGGCCATCATTTGACTGATTCCCGATTGTGTATAGTTTAGCGCCTCTGCTGCTTTCGAAAAACTTCCAGTCTCACATACCTTCAAAAAAATTTCATATCTGTCTCTGATTTCCTTCATTTACGATCCTTACTTCTTGTCTGTTTTTATCCATTACTTTTTTTAATGTATACTAGCAAAAACATTCATTTTACTTATATGTTAACATATGTTATCGTACTTATGCAAACATAAATCATACAGGAGATTATCTATTATGGAAAGGAAATCAAATCATTTTTCAGGACAGCTCGGGTTTGTCCTTGCCGCAGCCGGCAGTGCTGTAGGAGTAGGCAATTTATGGAGATTCCCATATCTTGCAGCTAAAGATGGAGGCGGTCTGTTTTTAATCATTTATTTTATACTTGTACTTACATTTGGATTTACCCTGCTTACATCTGATATCGCAATCGGCCGCCGCACTCAGAAAAGTGCGATCGGTGCTTATGCTGAAATGAAGCCCAAGTGGAAATTCTTAGGCATTCTGACTTTTCTTGTACCTGTTCTTATTATGACTTATTACGCAGTGATCGGTGGATGGATCACCAAATATGCTGTAGTCTACCTGACAGGACAGGCAAAGGCTGCTGCAGCAGATGATTATTTTACTTCTTTTATCACATCCTCCACCTCACCTGTTATTTTTGCACTTATTTTCATGGGTGTAACTGCATTTATTGTATACAATGGTGTGCAGGATGGTATTGAAAAAGTATCCAAATGGATGATGCCGGTTCTTCTGGTACTCGTTGTCATCATCTCCATTTATTCCCTGACTCTGAAACATACAGATTCTTCCGGCCAGGTACATACCGGGATCCAGGGATTTCTTTATTACCTGACCCCAAATCTTGAGGGGCTTACTGTACAGCGATTTTTACAGATTTTACTGGATGCAATGAGTCAGCTGTTCTTCTCTCTCAGCGTGTCCATGGGAATCATGATCACCTACGGTTCTTATGTAAAACCTGATGTTGACTTAAACAAGGCTGTTAATCAGATTGAAATTTTTGACACAGGAGTGGCATTTCTTGCAGGTGCCATGATCATCCCTGCTGTATTCGTATTTTCCGGAACAGAAGGAATGGGAGCCGGTCCAAGCCTTATGTTTGTTTCTCTCCCAAAGGTCTTTGCAGCCATGGGAAAAGCAGGCATATTTGTAGGAATCCTCTTTTTCGTAACTGCTATTTTTGCAACACTGTCATCCTGCATCTCTGTGTTGGAATCCATCGTTGCAAACTGTATGGAAATCTTCCACACAGGCAGAAAAAAAACTGTTTCTGTTTTATCTGCAGTTTATCTTGCTGCTTCTGCGATCATTGCTTTGGGATACAGCATTTTCTATGTAGAAGTGGAACTGCCCAATGGCTCTACAGGACAGCTGCTTGATATTATGGATTACATCAGCAACAGTGTTATGATGCCATTTATCGCATTACTTTCCACCATCCTGATCGGATGGGTTATGACACCTGATTATGTCATTGATGAAATGGAACGAAACGGCAGCAGATTCCGCAGAAAAAAACTTTATCGAATCATGATCCGCTATGTTGCGCCGGTTATGATGTTTATCCTGTTTTTACAGTCAACAGGAGTTCTCTCATAAGCAAAAACTTAATATAACAAAAAAGGAATCTGTTTTCCTGGAAAAGTTTTGAAATAAACACCAGTAAAAACAGATTTCTTTTTTATTCAATCACTGACACTCATAAAAACAAATGAATTTATATGCCTGACCCCTGCAAAAATTCCTGCACTGCGCAAAGCGATCCCAGAATCTCTTCTGCGAGGGACTTCATCTCCTCCGTCACCTCCATCAGATCCGGCACCATGATCGGATGCATCCCTGCTGCATAAGCCGCCCTGATTCCATTATGAGAATCCTCAATCACATAACAATTCTCCGGTCTGGTCCCCAGTCGTCTGCAAGCCTCCAGAAAAATATCCGGTTCCGGCTTACTCCGTTCCACCATATCTCCCCCGATAATCTGATCAAAATATCCCAGCAGCCCGCCATCTGAAATCTCCGAACGCACCAGTACCTCCCGGGTAGAACTGGCAAGCCCAATCTTAAATCCCCTCATCTTCAGATATTTCAAAAGCTCCTCAACCCCCGGCTTCTTTGCCAGTTTACCTCCGGAAGCATGACTGAAAAACACCTCTGCCATCTCCGCTTTATATTCCTCATACGGAAAATCTTCACCATAATGCTTCAGAAAAACCCCTTTACTCACAACACTGTTTGTTCCTAGACACTCATGACATGCCGCCTCAACTCCTGCGATTCCATGACGTTCTGCCACTTCTTTCCACGCTTGAAGCACAAGAATCTCCGAATCAAAAATCACTCCATCCATATCAAATATCACTGTATCAATCCCACTCGCCATAACTTTTGATCCTTTCCTCTTTCTCTCTGTCAGCAGACTTTCTCAGGCAAAAATATCTTTGACGACAGTCTGATCAACTTATTCAAACCATATATAAGCCAGTAGTCTGACAATCTATTTTTTCATAATATAACCAATCGCATCACGAATCTGCGACACATAAACCAAGTTGATTCCTTCCACTTTTCCAACAGAAGACCTACACACTTCCGGAAGCACAACTGTTCCAAATCCCAGTTTTTTCGCCTCCTGCACACGCTGGCCTGCCATATTCACTGCGCGGATTTCACCACTCAGACCAACCTCGCCAAATACCATCACATTATCAGGAATCACAATATCCTTCGCACTGGAAACAATCGCCAGACAGATCCCAAGGTCAATTGCCGGCTCTGTCATCTTCATTCCCCCTGCAATATTGACATAAGCATCCGATGCAGCCAGACGGAGTCCTACTTTCTTCTCAAGCACAGCCATAAGGAGATTCACTCTGTTAAAATCAGTTCCCACCGCTGTCCGCCTCGGAATACCGAAATTACTCTGGCACACAAGTGCCTGGATTTCAACCAGAATCGGCCGGGTTCCTTCCATAGAACACGCCACAACAGAACCCGACGCATCCTCCGGTCTGCCATTCAGCATATATTCCGACGGATTCTTCACCTCCTCAAGACCTGTATTACACATTTCAAAAACACCAATCTCATTCGTAGATCCAAAACGATTCTTCACCGCACGCAGGATACGATAAGAAGCATGCCGGTCGCCTTCAAAATAAAGCACCGTATCCACCATATGTTCCAGAACTCTCGGACCTGCCACATTTCCTTCTTTCGTCACATGACCTACAATAAAAATGGACACCCCCATTCCCTTTGCGATCTGCATAAGGATATTGGTAGATTCTCTCACCTGAGAGACACTTCCCGGTGCCGAACTTACATCTTCGTGAAACATAGTCTGAATGGAGTCGATCACAACCACATCCGGTTTTCTGCGCTCGATCACCTCACGTATCACTTCCAGGTTCGTCTCACATAAAAGCTGCATCTTATCCGTAAACTGCCCGATACGATTAGCTCTCAGCTTAATTTGTCTCAGAGATTCCTCACCTGAAATATAAAGAACCGAAACCTGCTTCTCTGCCAGATTCCTGCACACCTGTAAAAGCAGCGTTGATTTTCCGATTCCCGGATCTCCTCCCACTAAAACAAGGGAGCCGGGGACGATACCGCCGCCCAGCACCCTGTCAAGTTCACCAATCTGAGTTGTCTGCCGTTCATCTTCTGACAGGCTGATGTCTTTAAGGATCACCGGTTCCTGCCTTTTTTCTGATGATTTCATTGCTCCAGAAGAGGATGGCTTCTTTGTGGAAACTGTCTCTTCCACAAAGGTGTTCCAGGACTTGCATCCCGGGCACTGCCCCATCCATTTTGCAGATTCATATCCGCACTCCTGGCAAAAATATACCGTCTTTTTATTTTTCAGCATTTTACAATCTTTACTTCTACTCTTGCAGCATTGCCAAGTTCCACGCTAAAGGAAAGTTTACCGCCCAGGTTTGTTTTCATCTTACCTGTGCTTGCCTGCTCAATAAATACTTCATATTCTGTATCCGGCTCCATCTCCACTGTGATCTGTGCATCTTCCGGTCCCTCTACATGGAAATCCATCTGAGCTTCACTCTGTGTAAGATTAAATACTGCTGTTCCCGGAACTGATTCGTAAACGAACATTCCGTTTCTCTCGAGCTTGGTAATCTCCTTAAAAGTTTTTACTTTATACATATCGCCCTGATGCTGATAGTCTGATAATTTAGACTTCTGTGCAAGCTCATAGTCACCAAAGCTGATTGCTCCATTCTCTTCTGTACGGATTAATTCTTTTACTACTGCCATTTCCTATGTCCTCCTAAGACTCTTTTGTTTGCCGCTCCACCGGTTCATCTGCCGATGCCGTACAGTTTTCACTATCTCTGTACTTTTCCGACATTTTATGTGCTTATTATATAATACATTCACTTTTTTGACCAGTATCTCACTGATTTTTTTATACTAATTTCACAATTTCTGCGAATCATGTGAGTCCTCTGCTTTAATTGTAAATATCTGTCTGCTCAGAGATTTCTACTGTTTTTTCACTTCAAATGCAATCTCGTTTTTATGAAGTTTCACCTGTACACTATCTCCACGTTTTACTCTGCCTTCCAGAATCTCGTTTGCAAGCGCATCTTCTATCTTACTCTGAATTGCACGACGCAGCGGTCTGGCACCATATTTATTATCAGAACCTTTTTCTGCAATAAAATCTTTCACAGCATTTGTCACTGTAAGATGAATTTCCATCTGTTCTGCACATCGTTTCTCCAGTGTTTTAAGAAGCAATGTCACAATTTTCCGGATATCTTCTTTATTCAGCACATGGAACACCATGATATCGTCAATTCGGTTCAGGAACTCCGGTTTGAAAATCCGGCGCACTTCTTCCATCACACCGCCTTTCATTCGTTCATAGTCTTTCTTCTCATCATTATCAGACATGAATCCCAGACGTTTCGGTTCCATGATCGCCTGTGCCCCTGCGTTGGAAGTCATAATAATAATCGTCTGTTTGAAGTCGACTTTTCTTCCCTGTGCATCTGTAATATGACCGTCATCCAGCACCTGTAAAAGTATATTAAACACATCCGGATGTGCCTTCTCAATCTCATCAAAAAGCAATACACTGTACGGATTTCTGCGGACCTTCTCACTGAGCTGGCCGCCTTCTTCATATCCTACATATCCCGGAGGAGAACCGATCAGCTTGGAGACACTGTGTTTCTCCATATATTCGGACATATCTACACGAATCATCGCCTGTTCACTTCCAAAGACAGCTTCTGCCAGAGCCTTGGAAAGTTCTGTCTTACCAACACCTGTAGGTCCAAGGAAAAGGAAAGAACCAATGGGACGGTTCGGATCTTTAAGTCCTACTCTTCCCCGTTTCACTGCCTGCGCAACAGCTTTCACTGCCTCATTCTGTCCGATCACACGTTTATGAAGTTCTTTCTCCAGACGAGCAAGACGTTTGGTTTCTCCCTCTGTCAGTTTCTGAAGAGGAATCTTTGTCCAGTCAGAAATCGTCTCTGCAACAGCAGCTTCATCTACAACAAGTTTCTTCCTCTTATTTCTACGTTCAGTCTTAATGCGGATTTTCTCCATTTCGGCTTCCACTTCATTTTGGCGTACCTGTGCTTTTTTTGCGCGTTCAATATCTGCAGTCTTAACTGCCTGTTCTTTCTCCTCACGAAGTTCATTCAGTTCCAGTTCATATTGTTCCATTTCAGGTGCTGACTGATAACCCGCAAGCTGAACCTTTGATGCTGCTTCATCAATAATATCAATTGCCTTATCCGGAAGGAAACGGTCATTGATATATCTTTGTGACATTTTTACTGCTGCCTCAAGTGCCTCATCTTCAATCTTTACCCCATGATGTTTCTCATAATATGGACGCAGACCTTTAAGGATCTCAACAGTCTCCTCTGAAGATGGTTCTTCCACTGTCACAGGCTGGAATCTTCGTTCCAGTGCTGCGTCTTTTTCAATATATTTACGGTATTCCTCCAGAGTAGTCGCGCCGATAAGCTGAATCTCACCTCTGGAAAGAGAAGGTTTCAGGATATTAGAAGCATCCAGTGCTCCCTCCGCTCCACCTGCTCCGATGATGGTATGGATTTCATCAATGAACAGCAGAATTCCCTGATGTTCTTTTACTTCCTGGATCACATTCTTAATGCGTTCCTCAAATTCACCTCTGTATTTGCTTCCCGCAACCATGCCGGAAAGATCTAACACAACAAGACGCTTATCCTTCACTGTATCCGGAACCATTCCCATAACGATGCGCTGTGCAAGTCCCTCTACAATGGCAGTCTTACCTACTCCGGGTTCCCCTGTCAGACACGGATTATTCTTCGTACGTCTGCTCAGAATCTGAATCAGTCTGGTAATTTCTTTATCACGCCCTATCACAGGATCCAGTTTTCCCTCTGCTGCAAGCTGTGTCAGGTCACGACTGTACTGATCCAGCGTAGGGGTACTGGTCACTTTTTTGTTTCCCGCATTCCTTGCGTACTGAAATTCCTCTGCAATGGTATCATTGTCAAATCCCATAGCTGTCAGGATAGCCGCAAACAACTTCTGGATATTTACTCCCATTGTAAAAAGCAGTCTGGTTGCTACGCAGTCTGTCTCTTTCAGAAGCGAAAGCAACAGGTGCTCTGTTCCGCAAAGACATTCCATACTCTCAGCATCTTCCTTCGCCTGTTCAATGATCCTTCTTGCTCTCGGGCTGTACTGGGGATCTTTTGTTTCTGCTGCCACAGTATTGCCCTGAACCGGTGTAACCAGGCTGCTGATAAGTTCCCTGAGTTTTTCTTCTTCTACGTTAAATTCCTGCAGCACTTTTCCCGCAGTGCCTTCAGGTTCTTTCAAAAGACCTGCAAGAAGATGTTCTGTTCCGATATATCCATGTCCACAGGTTTTCGCAGTTGTCTTTGCCAATTTGAGGGCATTCTCTGCCTGTCTGGTAAATTGTCTCTCCATGTCCTCTCCTATCTGTTTTCATCATATTCGTCAAAAATCTCATCAATAAGCTGATGTACTTCCTCTCTGCTTACGCTCTTGCAACATCCTTTCGCAAGCGCCACCATGAGATTCTGTTTCAATTCTTCCAATGCTTTCCGTTTATTTACATCAATAGAAATCACTGCACCACGTCTGCGGTCGATAGTGACAAATCCCTCCTGTCGCAACAGTGAATATGCTTTATTTACTGTATGCATATTTATCCCAACTGTATCTGCAAGCTGTCTCACTGATGGCAGTGTATCTCCCTCCTGCAGTCTTGACGTAGCAATCCCCATGATGATCTGATTGGTCAGCTGGATGTAAATGGCTTCATCACTGCTGAAATCTATTTCTATCATCATACGTTTTCTTCTCCTTTTTGTGTTACACATATCCTAGCACAAACCAACATTTTTTGCAACAGAAAGACGTATTGCTGTATTATTTTTCAAAACAAAAAGGGGTGTACTGCCATGTTCTCACACAGCATGCACACCCTTTATCTTCTTTCTGTCAACTGAATTTCATCTACATGACTTGATTATTTTAAGCCAATGATCTTATTGAGCTGTTCTCTGTTCAGAACAAGGTTAAAGCCTAATGGATTAACTGCATAAGCCATTGCCTTATCGATTAACAGCTCCGGAAGTTTTGCAAACGGTACTTTCGCAATACGCAGCTTCTGACCTTTTGTAAACTTCTCAAGTTCCATAACGTCTGTAAATACAGGCTGGAGAATTTCTTCTTTTTTATTTTTGAGATACGGAATATTGATCTTCTTAGGATCTTCAGGATCTACATTCATAGCAACCAGATATTCGGATTTCTTCAGGTTTACGATCAGTTCTTCCTCAAGCTCACGAAGATTTCCATGCTGATCCTTCTCTACCGGACGGCGGAGTTCCTGCATAAAGTAAATGCCGGAAAGCTCCAGTGTAGGATTCAGAAGCGGTCTCTTAGCCGGCTCAATCTTGCTCATATCTGCCTGTTTTGCAATATCAGGAAGATCAATCTCAATCTTATCTTCACCATCTACCCATACAACTGTATTTACGCCAATTGCATAGAAAGTTCCATATAATCTGGGATAATCCTTCTTGGTAAATTTCATACCCATAAGAAGAACCTTTTCTTCCAGCATTTTTTTGCCGAATTCTTTGATTCCTTCTTCTGTTGAAAAAATCCATGCCTGATCATTAAATGTCTCTTCATCACATTTCACATACGGAAGCTTTGTAGCCTGTGAATATGCCACAAAAATCTCCTCTCTGGTCTGTAATTCTTTGATTGCTTCTTCTTTGCTGATTCCCATGCTCTTATCCTCTCTGTCTCATTTCTTTTATGATCTTCTGTATTTTCTTATCTACATAATTTCTGTTCATAAATTTTCCCCTGCTGTCCGGAGTTCGATTACGTTTCTGTTTTACAGCACTGTTTTATTTTATAACAGATTGCATGAAAAGTAAAGAAAATAGCCTATATTATTTATGCAAAAACATTTACAAAAAAATCAGAAAACAGTCCGGTCTGGTTTTAAACCTTTCTGTTTTCTGATCTGTTTTACAGTAATCATCCAAAATACATTTTTTCTGAAACTGCAGCACCTCAAAATTATTTATGCTTCATCAATTGCCTTACCAATATCATGGCGCATATATTTATTTGCAAATGTGATCCACTCTGTGGCTTCATAGGCATTTTTTCTTGCTTCCTTCAGGTCTTTTCCTGTAGCTGTGATTCCCAGGACACGACCTCCGTTGGTTACGATCTGACCATCTTTTAATTTGGTTCCTGCATGGAAACAATAATAACCATCCTTACCTTTGAAGTTCTCAAATCCGTACATCGGAATACCTTTTTCATATTTCACAGGATATCCGTCACTTGCAAGGACTACACATACTGCCGCATTATCCTCAAACTGAAGATCTATCTGATCCAGAGTTCCGTTTACACAGGCTTCCATCACTTCGATGATATCGTTCTTCATACGAGGAAGAACAACCTGCGCTTCCGGATCGCCAAAACGGGCATTATATTCCAGAACCTTCGGACCATCCGGTGTAAGCATAAGACCAAAGAAAATGATTCCCTTAAACGGGCGTCCTTCTGCAGCCATTGCGTCCACTGTCGGCTGATATACATATTTCCTGCAGAATTCATCTACCTCTTCTGTGTAGAATGGACTCGGGGAGAAAGTTCCCATTCCGCCCGTATTCAATCCCTGATCACCGTCCTGAGCGCGTTTATGATCCTGTGCGGATGTCATTGTACGGATAGTTTTTCCATCTACAAATGATAACACAGAGACTTCACGTCCTGTCATAAATTCTTCGATGACCATGGTATTTCCGGCATTTCCAAATTTCTTATCTTCCATGATCTCTTTTACGCCATCTTCTGCCTCTTTCAGATCCTGACAGATCAGTACTCCCTTGCCGAGTGCAAGACCATCAGCCTTCAGGACAATTGGAAATCTGGCTTCTGTGCGGAGATATTCCAGTGCTTTCTCAGGATCATCAAAATTCTCATATGCCGCTGTGGGAATATTGTATTTTTTCATCAGATCTTTTGAGAACGCTTTGGAGCCTTCAAGGATAGCTGCATTCTTTCTCGGGCCAAAGACTTTCAGACCACGTGCTTCAAATACATCTACCACACCGCCAACCAGAGGATCATCCATACCGATAATGGTAAGATCGATTGCTTTCTCCTGAGCAAAATCAGCAAGTTTCTCAAACTCCATAGCACCGATATCTACACATTCTGCAAGTTCTGCAATCCCTGCATTTCCAGGTGCACAATAAATTTTATCCACTTTCGGACTCTTTGAAACACTCCATGCAATGGCATGTTCTCTTCCACCGCTGCCTACGATCAAGACTTTCATTTTATTTTTGCTCCTTTATCTACTCTTCTGTATCAAATTCCTCTGTTTCTACTCTTCCATCCACCACTTTCACTTTGTCATTGGCAATAAGATTGATAGCTTTCGGAAGAATCTTCCACTCCGCTTTCTCCATAACACGTCTCTGAAGAACTTCCGGGGTATCATCAGATTTAATCTTTACGGCCTTCTGAAGAATGATCGGACCTGTATCTGTACCTGTGTCAACAAAATGTACGGTCGCACCTGTCACACGTACGCCTCTTTCCAGAGCTTTCTCATGTACATGCAATCCATAATAGCCCACTCCACAGAAAGACGGAATCAGTGACGGGTGAATATTGATGATCTTATTTGGATACGCTTCCACGATCATTGGAGGAATAGCCACAAGAAATCCCGCCAGAACGATAAGCTCTACGCCACTTTCTTTCAGCTTCGCAAGAAGTGCCCTGTGAAATTCTTCTCTGTTCTCAAACTGTTTTGGGGAAATACATACAGCTTCTATGTTGTGATTCTTTGCTCTCTCCAGCGCATAAGCCTTCGGATTATTGCTGATAACCAGAGAAACTTCTGCATTTGTAATCTTTCCACAGTCAATGGCATCCAGGATAGCCTGCAGATTCGTGCCGCCTCCTGAAACCAGTACACCGACTTTTAACATAAAGTCACTCCCTTTTCACCATCTTCGATACGTCCTACTACGTACGGAGTGTCACCTGCTGCTTTGATCGCTTCCATTGTTTTGTCCACATCTGCTGCATCTACAGCAAGGATCATTCCAAGTCCCATGTTATAAGTATTATACATCATCTGTTCATCAATATTGCCTTTTTCAGCAAGAAGTTTGAAGATTGGAAGTACCGGATAGCTGTTCTTTTCCACAACTGCACGTGTTCCCTCTTTAAGCATACGCGGAATATTTTCATAAAAACCGCCGCCTGTGATATGACTGCATGCGTGCACGCGAACTCCGGCATTTTTAATGCTCTTTAATGCTTTTACATAGATTCTGGTTGGTGCCAGAAGTGCTTCACCAAGTGTTGTTCCAAGTTCTTCATAATAAGTATCAAGAGATTCCTTTGTCATATCAAAAACTTTACGGACAAGAGAAAATCCGTTACTGTGAACACCTGTGGATGCCATACCGATCAGAACATCTCCTGCTTTCAGTTCTTCACCTGTGATCATCTCTTTTTTATCGCAGACACCTACTGCGAAACCAGCCAGGTCATATTCGTCTTCCGGCATCAGTCCCGGATGCTCTGCTGTCTCACCACCGATCAGAGCTGCATCTGACTGCACACAGCCTTCTGCAACGCCGCCTACGATAGCTGCGATCTTTTCCGGATAATTCTTACCACATGCAATATAATCAAGGAAGAATAATGGTTCTCCGCCTGCACACGCAATATCATTGACACACATGGCAACTGCATCAATGCCGATAGTGTCATGCTTGTCCATAACCATAGCAAGTTTCACTTTAGTTCCACATCCGTCTGTACCTGATAATAATACCGGTTCTTCCATTTCTTTGATCTTAGCAAGAGAAAAGGCACCGGAAAATCCTCCCAGTCCTCCCAGCACTTCTTCACGCATGGTTCTCTTTACATGCTCTTTCATCAGCTCTACTGATTTGTATCCTGCTTCAATATCTACTCCAGCGGTCTTGTAATCCATGATAATCCTCCGTTTTTACCCCTGATCCTGTTTATGGATCTGAGTTATCCTCATTTTATCTTAGTAATTTTTATATCCGACTTCCTGTAATCTTGCGTCTTTTGCTTCCACCTGTTCTTTTAATTCCTGACTGTAAGCCTTTAATTTTGCAAGAAGTTCCTCATCTGATGTTGCAAGTATCTTAGCTGCCAGAAGTCCTGCGTTTGCGCCTCCGTTGATAGCGACTGTTGCAACCGGGATTCCTGACGGCATCTGTACGATAGAATAAAGGGAATCTCTTCCTCCCAGAGAAGTGGTGTGCATAGGAATTCCGATAACCGGCATCGGGAAGATTGCTGCGCACATTCCCGGCAGATGAGCTGCCATTCCTGCACCTGCGATGATTACTTTAAAGCCTTTTTCCTCTGCTGTTTTTGCATATTCAAAAAAGACATCCGGTTCTCTGTGTGCGGAAATGATCTTCATCTCATAATCAATTCCCAGTTTCTCCAGAATGTCTGCTGCTTTGCTCATGATCGGCATATCTGAGTCGCTGCCCATCACAATTCCTACTTTTGCCATGATTATTCTCCTTTTCTTCTCAAGTATTCTCAGACAGACCAGATTTTATCTGTCCGGGACTTTGTTTTTATTTTATTGATAAAAAAAGTACGGTCAGAAAAGATTTTATCAAAACCCTCTCTAACCGTAGATTCTACTAAGATTCCCTTTTTCTGTCAATAAAATTAATGCAAAGAAATATTTTAACGAACTAATAAATTTTTTTGTATTCCGAACTTAACAGGAAAATGCCTTTATTCCCCAAACGGCTCGTTCAGAGCTTCCGTACCTGGAAGGACAAATCTTCCATCTTCAATAATAGAGATCATATCCCCCTCATCATCAATCGTACGGATGCTTCCCAGTTCGTCATATGGAATCGTAATATCTGTGTGACATCCATAATAAGCAAGGCTGACGTCTTCTTTTCGCATTTCGGAAATCTCATTGTCTCTTGCAATGATCTCTTTACCATCCGGATTATAGACCGGAGTATCTTCTGACCAGCTGTAACAGGTATCACCAACTGCAAAATGCGGTCCCATTTTCTCCGCGATCAGAATCGGAAGTTTGTCTGCGATATTATATTTCTGCGCTGCCACATAAGCTGTTGTATTAGTTCCGATCGCAAATTCTCCCATTGCAAGTTTCGGATGATGGAACAGAATATTATCTTCAATATATTTACGGTTCTCTTCCTCTGTCTCAAAATTAGAACAGCTGTAATCGATCACCTGTCCGCAGTCAAACACAAGCTTCAGGTCACAAAACTGCAGTCCGTTAAGATATACTTTTGAAACATGAAGCATTCCGCCTGTTCCTGCAAGCACCGGTGAAGTAAATACTTCACCCAGAGGAATATTTACATCTGCCACACAGTTCTCAAAATTTGTCTGTGTTTTCGCATCTGTTAATGTATGAAGATGAATGAGCAAATCTGTCTCATTCTCTCCCTTGCCCTTGATTTCCACCCATTCACAGGTATCAAGAGTATCTATGATCGTCTGCTGGATCTTCTGATATTTCTTATAATCCAATGTATTGATCTTTACGATCTCACGGAAAATTTCCGGAAAATCCTCTCCGATCTCAGGTATCGGATAAGCAATGATCGTAAAACTTCTTTCCTCACCTTTGATATAACGATTTGTGATCTGACCGGATTCATTGTCCAGTTCCAGCTGAAGCTTCTGCTGTGCTTCTGTAAACGCCCAGCTTTCCGGTTTACTTACCGGTGAAAACGGCTTCTCTCCAAATGTCTCGATCACAGCCGGTCCGCCATGTACATCTGCCAGATCTGCATATTCATCATAAGAAGTCTGCATGGCACGAAGTTTACGCTTTACAAAATCCGGATCCAGAAACAGCGCACTGTCCTGTCTGTGGTCATAATCAAACTGCGGATTTGCAATTCCTCCTGTAAATCCATTTCTGAGCTGATTCCGTCTGTTCACCGCATGAAGTGCATGGCGGTAAATAACCGTCTGCAACCCCATCTCCCGGAACTGAAGAACAGCCGCTTTTACCATACGCTCAAAGCCAAGATGATAACGTATATTAACCGTTTTCTTCTTTGTAATATCTTTTCTTCCTGTGATGAATCCCATCCGATAGCCTTCTGTATAAGTACGTGCCATCTCATCAATTTCCCTCTGGGAAAGTGAATTCATAAATTCTGCTGTTTTCAGTTCATTTTCCGATACATATTCGCCGGACTGATACAGATAACTCAGATCGCTCAGATCAGAATCCATGATCATTTCAACCACAAAATTATTCTCAGGATCAATCGCCTCTCTGATCCGATTTTCCACCATATCCTGGCAGTAGTCATTCACATAGGAAACGAGAATTTCTTTCACCTGTTTCTCAGCAGGAATTTCTTCCTGCGTAAATGCAGAATAGATTTCCAGAAACAATTCAAGTACAACCGTAAGATCCCATGCTTTTTTTTCAAACGCATAAGCAATCGTGCCATGAAGTTCTGTATAAAGAAAGGTAAATACTTTTCCGTATTCTCCCAGCATTTTCTGTGCATATGCAGGATTTCCATAAGAATTTTCATAATTTTCGGGCAGAATATCCTGATATAATTCATGATTCTGTTCCTGAAGTTCTTCAAGATTTTTCCCCGCAATTCCATGGTCCATCACATGAATCACCTGCTGTAAAAACATTGCTTCTTTTGTAAAAAAATCGCAGTACGGTTCTTCTGCCATTTTCTCGTCCGGTATCTGAGCGATTCTTTCTTTTGCCAGTTCATACCGTTCCATAACCCATTCGTCCAAACTATATTTCTCCTTTTTCTATCAGACTTCCCTGTTAATCAGCCGGAAATTCCCATCAGAAAGATTCCCAGCCATCCGATCATTATGATTCCGTTTGCAATAGAGCCGATCATACCTGCTTTGTGTGTCCGGTTTTCTTCTGAAAAGCTTTTCAGTCCCATCGCAAATCCATATACAGACAGAAGCATTGCGCAAAGACTGATCCCGCCTACAATATATCCGTATTGTCCCTGCAAAAAAAATGCCAGCAAAACTGCAGTCACAAATAAAACCAGTGAAACAGCCGCCAGCACTGCTGACAGTTTTCCCTGCTGTGCCTCTCTTTTCTTTGCAAACGCATATCTATATCTTTTTGCCATAAATTTTTCTCCTCAGGTGATCGCAGATAAAAAAAAGCAGATATCCAAGAGCCGCCCCTGCTGTATTCAATATCATATCATCTACGTCAAAGCACCCAACCTTTGTAATAAGCTGGATGACCTCTACCGTAACACTAAGCCCAAATCCTGCCAGTACGATCAGCCATCCGCTTCTCATTTTGTCCAGAATAACCGGCAGTATAAATCCAAACGGAAGAAAACCAATTACATTTCCAAAAAGATTTGTAACTACCGCCATAAGTCCAAGCTGTTTTCTGTATACCCAGAAACGCCTTATCTCAACAAACGGTATCAGATTATATCTGTACTGTCTTTCTTCCATTGCTGCTCTTCCGTATTCTTCTGAAAAGAACAGAAAATAAATCAGTGCCAGAACATACAGGATAAACAAAATGGTTCCCAGTGTCCGTATGATATGCTTCGTTTCTTTTTTCAATGTTTTCTCCTGTTTCTGAAGCCTTTTATATCAATATCTCTGATTTCTTTTTCAGCAGTCTTGCACCGTTTACGATCATCATGATCCCTGTTACGATTCCCGTTGCCAGTACAATGATCCCGACTGTCAGACTGCAGGCTCCTGTGGAAGACATGGTTTTATAAATTTTTTCGTTCATAATCGTCCTCATCAGTATCATGATCTGCTTTCGCAGATCATGATATCTTATTTATAAATCGCTGTTACCTGTATTTGCTTATTTTGCACCGTACTGCTCATAATATGCGTCGATTGCGGCTTTCAATGTATCGTCAATGATTACTTTTCCTTTATATTCTTTATTATAAAGATGTTCAATGACCTCTTTCATTGTAACAATCGCATTTGTTTCAAACCCATAAAGGTCATGGACTTCGTCAAGGGCACACTTCACGCCGCCTTTTCCGACTTCCATGCGGTCCAGAGAAACCATAAGACCGACGATTTCCACATCAGCCGCACCTTTTACCTTCGGTACTGTCTCTTCCATGGATTTACCGGATGTTGTTACATCTTCGATCATCACTACACGATCGCCGTCTTTTAATTTACTTCCGAGGAAGCTTCCCTTATCTGCACCATGGTCTTTTTCTTCCTTACGGTCTGAACAGTAGCGGATTTCTTTTCCATATAATTCGCTGAATGCAATTGCAGTTACAACACTTAACGGGATTCCCTTATATGCAGGTCCGAAAAGCACATCGAAATCATCGCCATATTTATCATGAATGGCATGTGCGTAGTACTCACCCAGTTTCTTTAACTGAGAACCTGTCACATATCCGCCTGCATTCATAAAAAACGGGGACTTTCTTCCGCTTTTAAGGGTGAATTCTCCGAATTTCAGAACTTCACTGTCTACCATAAATTCAATAAATTCCTGTTTATACTGTTCCATCTTATGTTATGCCTCCTGTATCTGTTTTATTTTACAATACCAACCATCTCTTTTACGGAATTGAATCCATTCTTCTTCATGTACGCTTCAACTCCATCGATCACTTCCAGTGTCACTGCCGGATTGTGGAAATTTGCAGTACCCACAGATACTGCGCTGGCTCCTGCAAGAATAAACTCAATTGCATCCTCTGCGCAGGAAATTCCGCCCATTCCGATGATCGGGATATTGACTGCCTGTGCAACCTGATAAACCATACGGACAGCAATCGGTTTCACGATCGGTCCGGAAACACCACCGGTTTTATTTGCAAGCGCAAAAGTCTTCCTGTTGATATCAATCTTCATTCCTGTCAGTGTATTGATCAGGGATACCGCATCTGCACCGCCTGCTTCCGCACCTTTTGCAATCTCTGTGATATCTGTGACATTCGGTGTTAACTTCATGATCACAGGCTGTTTTGCAATCTTTTTGATCTGAGCGGTAAGTTCCTCTACATGATGTGCATCCTGACCAAATGCAAGGAATCCTGCGTTTACATTCGGGCAGGAAATATTAATCTCCATCATATCAATTGGCTGATCTGCCAAACGTTCCACCACTGCCAGATATTCTTCCGGCGCATGACCGCATACATTTACAATGATCTTTGTATCATACTGTTTCAAAAAAGGAATATCCCTCTCACAGAAAAGATCGATACCAGGATTCTGCAGACCAATCGCATTCATCATGCCTCCGTAAACTTCAGCCACACGCGGAGTCGGATTTCCGGCCCACGGGACATTGGCTACGCCCTTGGTTGTCACTGCTCCCAGCTTATTAATATCTACATAATCAGCAAATTCTGCTCCTGAACCAAAGGTTCCGGATGCCACTGTTACCGGATTTTTCCACTCTACGCCGGCAATATTTACACTCATATCCATCAGATTTCCACCTCCGTAGAAAGAAATACCGGGCCATCCTTGCAGATTCTCTTATTATTCACATTGCTATGTGCATCTTTTTCTCTGGATTTGCACACACAGGCAAGGCAGGCACCGATTCCGCATGCCATACGTTCCTCCAGGGAAATATAACATTCAATCCCATTTTCTTCGGCATATTTCTTGATTGCACGAAGCATCGGAGTTGGTCCGCAGGCATAGATCACGTCCGCTTCCAGAGCATTCTCTCTGATAGCATCCATAACATTGCCTTTTGTTCCCACACTGCCATCCTCTGTGGCAATATAAAGTGTTCCCGCCGCCTCAAATTCCTCTCTGAGGAACGTATGACAGTCCCTGTATCCTACAATGATCTGTTTTTTCTCACATTTCATCTGCTTTGCAAGTTCCAGGATCGGAGGAACACCGATTCCACCACCCATGAGGAAAACTTTTTTCCCCTCAGCCTTCTCTATAGGAAAACCATTTCCCAGAGGTCCCAGTACCGGAATGGTATCTCCGGCTTTCATCTGTGAAAATTCATCGGTTCCGGTTTCCTGTCCGGTCACTCTGTAAACCAGATGAAGACGGCCATTTTCTTTGTCAATCTCACAAAGACTGATCGGTCTGGGAAGAATTTTGGATTTATCATTTGTATAAAGAGATACAAACTGTCCTGGTTTCGCATCTGCTGCGATTCTGTCAGTCTGGATCCACATACTGTAAATGCCTGCACCAATGCTCTCCTGACTTACAACAGTGCAGATTTCTCTTGTCTTTTCGCTCATTTCATGCCTCCTAGCGATTGTTTAAAGCAGTACTGATGTCTTCGATCATATCTTTTACCGCCTGGCGGGATGCATCTGCATAATTTAATTCACCAAAGGAAGCATATTTTTCCTGTTTGTAAGCTGCAATGATTCCTCTGGAAGAGTTGACGATCGCACCAAGTCCGTCTTCATTAAAGAAATGAACAAGATCGGCACCTTTTCCGCCCTGTGCACCATATCCCGGTACCAGGATGAAGGTTTTCGGCATGATCTTACGGAGAGTTTTTCCCATTTCCGGATAGGTTGCACCTACTACAGCACCTACATAGCTGTATTCATTTCCCATATGTGATTCTCCCCACTGGGCAACCTTCTCTCCAACCCACTCATAAAGCGGACGTCCGTCAATGATTCTGTCCTGAAACTCTCCGCTGGACGGATTGGATGTTTTTACGAGTACAAAAAGCCCTTTGTTCTCTTCTTTACATACATCGATAAACGGGTTGACACTGTCAGATCCCATATATGGATTGATTGTCGCAAAATCTTCGTCAAAACCTGCGATCCTGTTACTTCCCACCTGAACTTTACCCAGATGTCCGACTGCATATGCAGCAGACGTGGAACCAATGTCACCTCGTTTGATATCTCCAATAACTACCAGACCTTTTTCTTTGCAATAATCAATGGTGTTCTTATATGCCATTAAGCCCGGAATACCAAACTGCTCATACATTGCGATCTGTGGTTTCACTGCAGGGATCAGATCGCTGATCGCATCAACGATTCCTTTATTATACTGCCAGATAGCTTCTGCTGCTCCCTCTAATGTTTCCCCCAGTTCAGAAAAAGCTTTCTTCTGAATATGCTGCGGGATATAGTTGAGCATCGGATCCAGTCCTACTACGATAGGAGCGTTTGTTTTTTTAATGTTTTCAATAAGTTTGTTGATCATGAGTCTTTCCTCCTGAATATTGATATGGTATTTTTATGCATTCTGGTATACAACTTTTCCATCACAGATTGTATAGAGAATTTTTCCCTTTACTTTCCATCCGTCAAATGGTGTGTTGCGTCCTTTGGAAGCAAATTCATTTTTATCTATTTTATATTCGTGATCAATGTCTGCAATGACAATGTCTGCCGGATGTCCCTTCTGAAGTGTACCTCTGTCACTTCCCAGAATCTGTGCTGGGTTCCAGCTCATTTTCTCAATAAGCTGTGAGATTGTAAGAATTCCGGTTTCTACAAGTGCAGTATAAGACAATGCAAAGCTTGTCTCAATTCCCACAATGCCAAAAGCCGCATTCCGGATAGAGCCTGTCTTCTCCGGCACTGCATGAGGTGCATGATCTGTACTGATCACTTTAAAGGAACCATCCTTCAGTCCTCGGATCAGTGCATCTACATCTTTCTTCGTACGAAGAGGAGGGTTCATCTTATAGTTTGGATCATCACATTTAATATCATCGGAAGTGAGGATAAAATGATGCGGGCAAACCTCTGCAGTGATATTGTCCAATCCCTCTTCCTTCACAATCTCCATCATCTTCGCAACACCTTCTGTGGAACAATGGCACAGATGCAGTCTTGCCCCTGTCTCTCTGGCAAGAAGAATATCTCTCGCTGCGATCACATCCTCAACTGCATTGCAGATACCTGGCAGACCAAGTCTCCGCGCATTCTCATCCTCATTCATACATCCATCACCGCGCAGATCAATATCCTCACAGTGAGCAAAAATCGGAACATTGAATTTCTCTGCCACTTCCATAGCTTCTTTGCAAAGTCTGGTATTCATAACAGATTTGCCGTCTTCAGATAATGCCGGGATTCCCGCTTTTACCATTCCTTCGATATCAGAAAGTTCCTGTCCCTTCTCCCCCTGCGTAATGGCACCTGCCTGGAGCACATGAATGCCGGCAAGCTGTTTTGCCTTATTATGCACATAATTTACACGATCCGGACTGTCAATTACCGGTGTTGTATTCGGCATTGCAACAACCGTTGTCACACCACCTCTTGCAGCAGCCCGGGAACCTGTCTCTATATCCTCTTTCTGTGTCTGTCCCGGATCTCTGAAATGAACGTGAAGATCGATCAGTCCCGGCATTACCAGACATCCCTTCGCATCTATTACTTTGTCGCTTTTATCTTTTATTTTAAGTTTCTCACCGATCTCGGTGATCACGCCATCTTCCAGATAAATATCGCCTTTTTTATCAGTGTCAGTAGCCGCATCTACGATACGTCCTCCCTGAATCAGAATACCCATGCAATTCTCTCCCTTCGTTGTCGTTTGACAATAACTTTCTGATATACATAATACACGAAACTTCTTCTTTTATAAAGCCTTTTTTTACTGATGTGCAGTCTTTTTTGCTTGACAATTCAAAATGCGGGAGATATAATCAGTTCATATCTGGATTATTTAATGTATAGTCACTGGTTTTTAGAGATTATATAACAGTATATAATCTGTAAAATCTGGTGATTTTTTTATTTGCCAGAAACTATATAATTTTTTTATTTTTTATGGAGGTAACAACATGAACAAGGGAACTGTAAAATGGTTCAACGCAGAAAAAGGTTACGGATTTATCACTGGTGAAGACGGTGCAGACGTATTTGTACATTTCTCCGCTATCAATGGTGAAGGATTCAAATCCCTTGAAGAAGGACAGGCTGTAACATACGACTTAACAGAAGGCGCTCGTGGTATGCAGGCTGCAAACGTTACAAAATTATAATTTATAATTTTTGTTAACGCGAGAGGATTGAATTCCGCACTTTTCTATACGGATTAAACCTCAAAAAAATCCCCGGATCATCCGGGGATTTTTTATTGCTTTTCTTCTGTGAATCCATCAGAGATTCAATTTCTATTTAGCATCTGCGCTGTCTGCATCCGTTGTTGAATCTGCTGTTTCTGCAGCTTTATCGTCTGCTACATTTGTGTCATCTGCTTCTTCAGATTTATCTGCGGTTTCCGTTTCAGAATCATCTGCAGTTGTGTCTGCTGCATCAGCATCTTCACTGTCTGTATCAGTGGAAGCTGTTGTATCTTCTTCCTCCGCTGTATCTGCATCAGTGCTGTCTGTACCAGCGGATGCATCTGTTGACAGATTCGAAATGTAATTGTCAAGTGCAGTAGTATCCATTACTGTATTCTGAACCACATTCTCTTTGGCTCCTGTCACTTTTACATATGCAGAATAACCAATCCATGCAACAATCACAACACAAATGAATGCCCAGGCAAACATTTCCAGTCCAAAAAGTACTTTTTCTTTTCTGTCTGTTTTGTTATGCAGTCCTTTTCTGGCCTTATAAGCATCGACTTTCTTCTGGCTCATGATAGATCTCCTTTGCATCAATATTTCGTATTTTCTGATTATAGCACACTTTACTGCAAAAGAAAACAATTAGTTTATACTGCAACGATCACTCCGCCGTCATTTGCATACATAGAACTTACACCCGCTGTATCAAGGACTACGATCTTTGCAAGTTTCATTCTCTCTTCAAAAGCCTCTTTGAGCACCTGTGCTCTTGCCGGACAATTGCAGTGACTGATGGCAAGAACCTTCTCTGCACTGTCCGGGGTTTTCTCGATTACCTGCTCTACAAGCTTGATCAGAGCACGATTCATGCCTCTTGCCTGATCCAGCTGGCAGATATTTCCATCATCCGTAGAACCCATGACCGGTTTGATTTTCAATGCACTGGCCACTAACGCTTTCACTTTGCTCAGACGGCCGTTCTTTCTCAAAGTATCAAGATTCTCAAGTATAAAAAATGTATGCTGTCCTTCAATATAATGTTCCACAGTTGAAACAACTTCTTCAAAACTCATCCCTGCTTCTTCGCATTCCTGTATCTTCATTCCGATCAGGCTTTCCCCGATGGATGCGGAACGTGAATTAAACACATGTATTTTTTTATCCGGATGGTCTTCCATAATAAGATCTCTGCCAAGTAACGCACTGTTATAGGAACCACTCAGCTCAGAAGACAAAGTCACTGCATAAATATGCTCAGCCTCGCAGTCATATGCTCTCATATATCTCTCAGGTGACGGGCAGGCTGATTTCGGACATTCCGGGCAGGCTGCCACTTTATCAATAAACTCTGCCTGATCAAATGTTTCATCATCTATGATCTGTTCAGCTCCTACCATCAGAGTCAGTGGAATGGATTCAAAACATTCATCTTTCTTCCATTCGTCCAAAAGTTCTCCACAACTATCTATGATAATCTTATATCTCAATTATATCGTCCTCTTTTCCATTATATGTAGTATTCAATACCAGATATATCTTATCACACCGCTTTACGTTTGAAAAGACTTTTTAATAAAAACACTGTTCTTTTTTTCAAAAGTGCTTTATAATAAAAAAACGCTTCCCGCAAAGTGCAGGAAGCGCTGCCTGATCCACAAAATATGTTCAGAAATATGCAGCAATCCAGAAGTCTTTTTTTAATTCTGAACAGCTGTAAATCATGTTATCAGAGAGGTGTTGTATGCTTGCTTTAAAAATTACTGATGTAAAAGATTTTATGAATAAACTCCTGATCGGTGAGGTATTTGACCGTTTTTCTCTTGTCGAGGCATCTGTGACAACCTTCAACACTTTTACCATAAACGGAAAACTTCATTACGATTTCTTTGATACTGACACAAAGGCTGCTTTTGAGGAGAATTCCACAGAATATTCCCTCTGGCATGATGTAAAACCTTATTGTTTTTCTATCATACGCGGCAGACGCACACCTTTGAATTTCAGGATTGTATTTGAACTTTCTCATGATCAGACACAGTCGTTGTTAAAAAATGAACAGCATATTGCAGATATTCCTGTGCAAAGCTTTTATCTGAATATCCGGTACAAGAACCAGTCCCTTTTATGTACAACAGGTGTTTCTTATACTTCATTCAGTCCGGATAAACGTCTGGAACATCTCTGGGATGATTCCATGACTGTTTTTCTCTCCAGTCATCACATTCCCTGTGAGAAATTATGAGTAGATTCTGTTATCAGTCTTTATCCGAATAACGCAGATAATAGACCAGAATATCTATAAACTCACTGTTCGTCGGTTTATCTGCCATTGTACACCCTGCCATTTCTTCCAGTGTATCCTTATGATTCATCCAACATAAGTTTACCAGTGTTCTTATGTTGTGTTCTACATTAGACGGCGTTGATTTATATTTTCTTGCAATGACCGGATAAATATCTTTGGTGACTTTTACCGGTCGCTCATAAATTTTCTGTGCCATTTCTACTGCATCCACAACATAATAATATCCTTTATACTTTGATGTTGCACCCAATTTTCTAATAACTCCATAAACTGCACTCATACATCGTTCCTCCTGTAACTTCCATAATCTGTGTTTTTACAGATTTGGATATCTCATTTATTTACACACATTTCTCTATAAGTAAATGAAAGTCACGATATTGGCTGCCCGGAAGCACCATTGCAGTCACTATTCTCTGTAACCCGTTATATTTTCTGCGGATTCGGCATATTCATTAAAATATCGGCAACTTAATAATAGGAATTTATAAGACATTTGTCAATACCACTGTAATTGTTTTCCACAAAAATAAGGAGCAAAAATTATTCTCTGCTCCTTATTTGATATTCTGCTATTCTGACAGGCGTATCTGTCCTCTCATTGATCTGCCGGCAAATTGCCTGCTTTCTATCTTATTTTGCAACCATCAGCAAAATTTCATTGCTTCTCTGAACAAATCTGGTCATTTCGTCCGGTGAAAGCTGTTTATGGCTCATCATCGCAAGGTCATACAACTGTTCACAGATAAGCGGAGCCTTGTCAGATTCCTGATTCTCTGCCAGATATTTAACCAATGGATGATTCGCATTCAGAACCAGTGTTTCCTGTCCGCCAAACATATTCGGATCCATTCCATACATATTATACATCTTCATCATATCCTGCATACGGCGGCTCTCTTCAGAAAGAGTCATCATTGCTGATACATTTTCATTTTTCAGATTCTCAACATGTACTTCCAGTTTATCTTTATTAAGGCTCTTGCGGAAAAGTTCTGTCAGTGCTTTGACAGTTTCTTCATCGGCAGTACCCTCACCCTTCATTTCTTCGGTCAGATCCGCATCAATACGCTTAAACTGTACTTCCTGATGTTTCTGCTCAAGACTGGAAATAAATGCACTGTCAATATTATGCTTCAGGATAACGGCATCTTTTCCTGCTTCCTTAAACATATTGATATACTGACTCTGCTGAACTTCATCAGTTACATAGAAAATTACTGTCTTCTCAGGTTCTTTCGCTTCCGCATTGTCTTTGTTTTCAGACTCTGCTGCATCTTCTTTCTTTTCTTCTGTCTGAGCCTCAGTTTCTTCTGTTTCTTTTTTATTCTCTTCAATGCAGTCCTTTAATGTGAGATATTTGCCATCAAGATTCTTAAAGAGTACATAATCTCCTATTTTCTCTGCAAACTTAGCATCTTTAATACAGCCATATTTAATAAACGGGCTGATATCATCCCAGTATTTCTCATAAGATTCTCTGTCAGTCTTGCACATTCCGGTAAGCTTATCTGCCACTTTTTTGGAAATGTATTCAGAAATCTTCTGTACAAATCCGTCATTCTGCAATGCGCTTCGTGACACGTTCAATGGAAGATCCGGACAATCGATCACACCTTTCAGAAGAAGCAGGAATTCAGGAATTACTTCCTTGATATTATCTGCGATAAATACCTGATTGTTATAAAGTTTGATCGTTCCTTCAATGGAATCATACTCTGTATTGATCTTCGGGAAGTACAGGATACCTTTTAAATTAAACGGATAATCCATATTCAGATGTATCCAGAATAACGGTTCCTTATAATCCATAAATACCTTGCGGTAAAATTCCTTGTATTCATCATCTGTACATTCATTTGGATGCTTCATCCAGAGCGGATTAATATCACTGATGGAAACCGGACGTTTATTGATCTTTACTTTATCCTTTGCAGGAGAAATTTCAACAACTTCCTTTTCACCTTTATCATTTTCTTTTTCTTCTGTCTTTGCTTCCTCATGAATATGTTCAACAACTACATCATCGTCTCTTAACTCAGATTCATCAATTGTCTCATATTCCTGAGGTGCATTTGCTTTGGAAAGGTAAATATGAACCGGCATGAAGGAACAGTATTTCTCAAGAATCTCACGCATACGGTACTCATTTGCAAATTCCAGGCAGTCTTCATTCAGGAACAGGGTGATTTCTGTACCAATCGTATTCTTGTTACCTTCCTGGATATCATATTCTGTTCCGCCATCGCAGGACCAGTGTACAGGCTGTGCACCTTCTGTATAGGAAAGTGTATCAATATGCACTTCATCCGCTACCATAAATGCAGAATAAAATCCAAGTCCAAAATGACCGATCATCTGATCATCTGTAGTTTTGTCTTTATATTTCTCAAGAAACTGAGTTGCACCTGAAAAAGCAATCTGGGTAATGTATTTCTCTACTTCATCAGCAGTCATGCCAATACCATTATCGATGAATTTCAGAGTTTTCTCATCAGGATTAACAATTACCTGAATCTCCGGTTTGTATCCTTCCGGAAAAGTATATTCTCCCATTACTTCCAGTTTTTTCAGTTTAGTGATCGCATCGCATCCGTTGGAGACCAGCTCTCTTACAAAAATATCATGATCGGAATATAACCATTTCTTGATGATTGGGAAAATATTTTCACTGTTAATTGATAAATTTCCATGTTTTACAGCCATGCTGTCCACACTCCTTTTTGTTTTTAATCATTTGCCGCAACTTTATCTGTCAATATACTGCATTCTTATCTGCTCTGCCTCCGGAGCCAAAACTATCCTCTCCTGTTTATCCTTTGAAATAGCTTTTGACTCCTGTAAGTTGCTTCTCTGAAAGATATAGTAATACCATTTATTCCAAAAGTCAAGAAAAAATTAGCACTCACTAAAAATGAGTGCTAATAATTTTATATTTTACATATTCCCCTGTATTTTTTCTTCAGATAACTCTTATTTCTTTCGTCTTTTGTATACCACAACTCCCACAATACATCCCGCTGCAATCGCCAGAATAATCACAAACGGTGTGATATTAGTCGTATCTCCTGTCTTTACCGCTGTTTTCGCACTTGCTCCATTCGGCTGCGGAGTCGGAGTTGCAGTTACAGTCTGCGCCTGTGTAATACTGAAATTCACCTGTTTAGTATCCTGCTCCCCTGTATTCTCCCATTCACTTCCATTATACTTCTGACGGTCAAATGTAACTGTCAATGTGTAGGTTCCAGCCTTCGTAATTCCAAATGCAGCAGTATAAGGTGCACTGCTCCAGCTATTTGTATTGATCACTTTCCAGTTATACGGTACATAGCGGACATCTCCCTTTCCCGGACTTTCATTGTCCATACCCGCTCCGACTGCTGTAAATGTAATCTTTGACTGTGTTGTGTATCCATCTGAACTGATTCCTGTAATCTTATTATCTGCCGGATCTGCAATTTTCGCCTTGCGGGCAGCTTTAACCGTAAACTGAACTTTCACTTCTGCACTGATCTGCTGTTCATTATCAATCACAACTGACTCTGTATAGGAGCCGGCCTTTAAACCCTCCTTCGGGCGGATTTTAAATGTACAGCTCTCCCCCGGTGCAAGCTCTGTGGCTGAAAGTTTCCCGATTTTAAAGTTTTTACCTGACGGTGCATTTAAAGTTACATTTGTATTCCCCTCATTCGTCACTGTAACTTTCTGCGCTTCCGGTGCCTCACTATATCCTTCTTTTGCTTTTCCAAAATTCAGTTCTTCCGGTGTTACGGATAATTTATAAATCTTTTTCACTTCCGAAACAGTCGCAGAAGCTTTGATCGTTGTCAATACATCCTCCTGTCCTTCCGAACTGGTCTGGGCTATCTGAATACTGTCCAGATAATTGCCGACTTTCAGACCGGTCACCGGTACTGCTGTAAATGCAACAGAATCTCCCGGCTCCAGCACTGATGCCGAAAGTTCCCCAATATCAAAATACTCTGCATATGGCTGCATCAGCGAAACAGTTGTATTTCCTGTATTGGTAAGTGTAATGGTCGTCGCTTCAGGAGTATCATAACCTTCCTTCAGATCATCATAACTGAAAGATTCCGGATCTGCCTGAACTGCTGTGATCTGTTCCTGTTCTGCCTCTTTTACAGACACTTCCGCAGTTACCTGCGCTGCTACTTCCGAATCCTCTTCACTTTCAAATATCAGGGTATCACTGTAATCCCCCTTCGTCAGACCGGTTTTTGGCTGTACCATGAACATAAGAGAATCACCTTTTGCAATCTGTATTCCTGATACAGCTTCACTTCCATCTTCGTTCATCACCTCAAAATAATCTGATTTCGGTATCTTTAAAGTGACAATTCCGTCCCCTGTATTTATTACGGTTACAGACAGTGTCTCATTGGCCTGTGTATAATTTTCTTCGATATCGCTGAAATTAAGACTTCCTGTATTTACCTCAAGAGACTGTGCCTCAAGAGATGCATCTGCATTGTCACCTGCCGATGGAGCCTCGCTGTCATCCGGCGTCTCTGTCGGTTCTGCAGAAGGCTCATCCGAAGGCTTCAGATCTTCGTCATCTGATGAATCATCCTCACCTTCAACTGCAATCTTCGCTTCAAAAGAAACCTCAATACCTTCTTCCGTCCGGTATGTGATCATATCATCATATTCACCCGGTTCCAGCCCTTCCCTCGGCTGTATCCATACGCTTACAGATTCACCTGCACTCAGCGGTTCTATAATATCCTGAGCCATAAAATGTTCCGGACTGATCTCCTGAAAATTCAAGCTCTCATTTCCGGTGTTCGTAATCTGCACATACTGTGCTTCCACATCCTCAAGATCACCCTTTACTGTTCCAAAATCACAGATCTGATCTTCGCTGTCCTCTACAGTGACAGTCGCTTCGTAAGTCTTTTTATCTTTATCATCTTCACCTGCTGCCTGTCCATCTTTCTCTGATCCATCTGTCTGCACATTTCCGTTCTCATCCACCTGCAGCTGATCTTCTGTATAAATTTTCATCTGGGAATCATCAGTACCTTCTGTTGTTTCCTCCGGCTGACCTTTTGTGTTCTGAGATGCATCTTCCTGTTCATTCCCTGCATTCTGCTGTACATCTTCTGTTCTATCTACATCCTGATTTTCAGAATCCTGACTGCCTTCTGCATTATCTGCTGTTTCTTCCAGCTGTGCATCCTCTGTTCCATCTGCCGTTTCTTCCAGCTGTGCATTCTCTGTTCCATCTGCCGTTTCTGTCTGCTGTGTATCCTCTGCTTCCTGTTCCACTGCTTTCGCCTCTTCTTCAGTTGCAGCTACCTCTAACGTCTTTGCAGTAAGAGTACCTGTCAGTCCGCTTCCATCTACAGGGGTCAGATCAAGCACCAGTCTGCATCCCAGATCATCCTGAGTGATCGTATAGGTCTTCTCAGTACCTACCTGTGTTAACTCCTTCTCCCCGGTCTGTCTTGACCAGGAAAAAGTGAAATCTTCATCCGTAACCTCTTCCGGTGTAACCTTTGCATAATCTGCACTCAACACTACGCCTACAGCTGCAAGTCCCTTAATCTTAAGCTTACCGCCCAATTCTCCTGACGAAGCTGCCGCAAAAACCATGGATGGAATCATTGAAATAACCATCATCACAGTCATTACAACTGCAAGAAATCTCTTTCTCTCCATCTGTAGTCCTCCTTTTCATTTATAATAAGATTTGTAATTATTCAGCAGCCACTCTGAAGGTACTGAATAATTACAGTTCTGTGATGCTTCTGTGTCTGTCTGCCCTTTTCATTCCCATCACAGACCACAACATCGTTTTTTCTCTGTATAAAAGCATTATAGCATCACATTTTCCGGAAATGTAATCTGTATTTTCTCCCTTAAAACAACTTCAGCCCCTGAGTATCAGAGTTCAATTTTCTCCAATATTCAGGGACCGAACTGTGTTTTACAGTTATTTCTCCGATATATCACGTGATATTCATAATTTGACCGAACAGTTTTTATCCTTCTACTATCAGATATTTTCCATCCGGCAGAGCAAATACTTCACTTGCATCTTCCAGTTCTTCATCTGACATTCCTTCCACATCAGCGCCTGACTCTTCCAGATATTCTCTCACTTCTTCAATAGAATCCACAACCTGCGCCATGCAATCCTCAAGGAATGCTTCCGCTGCTTCATATGATTCTGCTACCGCCTGTGGAAAAAGCTGCTCCTGATTTTCAAGAAACGTATTAATACATTCTTCTGTAAACAATTTAAATAACCTCCTCAATCTTTCCCTTTGCCCTGATCAGCTTCTCAAGGACCGGTTCAACCTGTTTCGTCATATAGGACGTAGCTGCCCGTACCCCCTCCTTGGAATGCTCCATGGCAAAGCCATATTTTACCGCTTTAAGCATCTCTATATCATTATATTCGTCTCCGAACGCAATACATTCTTCCGGCGAAATATGATATCTTTTCTGATATTCTCTAATTCCTTTTGCCTTGTTTGTTCCAAAAGGAATAAAATCAATCCACTCATTTCCCGAAGTGACAACAACACATTCTTTTCCAAATCTGTCCATCCAGTATTTCACAGATTCTTCTGTAAGGCCGGCCGGTTCAAACACAGCCAGCTTCATGATAGGAGCCGTCATCTCTTCCATGCTGTTTACAAATCTGCATTCATTTTTTACTTCATATAACATATGGTCATGAAATCTCTTTGTCTTCGGCATCAGGTAGTGGTAATCCTTTGCAGAACAGGTAAACTCGGCATCCTTCTTTTCCAGGATTGCAGAAATAATCTCCCCTGCCAGCTTTCTGTCAAAAGAATCCTGATACAGTACCTCTCCATGATCCACTGCCAGTGCACCATTCTCCGAAATATAGGAAATCTCTGAAGCAACAGGCGCAAACAGCTTTGTCATATTCGGATATTGTCTTCCACTGGCTGCCACAAACATAATCCCCAGTTCCTCTAACTGCCTGATCAGCGAAAAAATTTCTTCAGGCAGAGACTGTGCCTTATGTAAAAGTAACGTCCCATCCAGATCACTTGCAACCAGCTTAATCATTTCCATGTTCCTCGCAAATCTTTACCAGATCTGTCGGTTTCTCAGCGACAAGATCTGCTCCATTCTCATTCAGTTCTTTTCGGTCACGAAAGCCCCATAGCGCACCTACTGTATACATTCCTGCTGCTTTACCGGTCTTCATATCTGTACTTGTATCTCCCACATACATGCATTCTTCCGGTTTTACACCAAATTTTTCCGCAACCATAAGCGGACCATCAGGTGCCGGTTTCCTGCGGATTGCTTCACTCTGACCGACTACCATATCAAATTCCCCGTCAAAAAGCTGCGCAATTACTTTCACAGCTGCAGGATGAGGTTTATTTGAACAAACTGCCAGCTTCATTCCATGTTCCTTCAATTTCTTTAAGGTTTCCGGTATGCCCTTATAGGGAACTACTTTATACATCGGATCTGCTTCAAACATTTCCCGGTAAAGCTTCTGTCCCTCATCATAATGCGCAAGTTCCGGATCCCCCGCATCCTTAAGTGCGCGGCGGATCAGCATATTTGCCCCTTCTCCGCTGTAATATCTGAAATTATCCACCGGAAGTGTTTTCAACCCGAATTTTTCCATAATAATATTAGTCACATAAGCCATGGAATCCAGCGTATCAGCCAGTGTTCCATCCAAATCAAATATACATGCTTTAATCATCTTTTGTCATCCTCTTAAGTTAATTCCTGATTTCTTCATTTCATAAAATAATCTGGCAACCGGGAGTCCTACCACATTATTGTAATCTCCGCTGATCCCCTTTACATAAATTCCGAAAAGTCCCTGGATGCCATAGCTTCCAGCCTTATCCATAGGCTCTCCTGTAGCAACATACTCTCTGATCTCCTCATCTGAAACCGGATAAAAAGTCACATCTGTACTTTCATAAAAAGTATGTTCTGTCCAGACTTTTTCTTTCTTTTCCCATACAGAAACGCCGGTATATACCTGATGAGTATTTGCCTGAAGTTTCTTTAATGTATTCACTGCATCCTCTGTATCATAAGGTTTGCCAAGGATCACATTCTCAAACACTACCACTGTGTCAGATCCGATCACAATTGTTCCGTCGGCACTATCTTTCATAGTGCGGATAACAGAAGCTGCTTTATCCGAAGCCAGCTGTTTTACTGCCTCTCCCGGATTGTCTGAGATACGATTCTCATCACCTGATGCAGGCAGCACTTCAAAATCCACGCCAGCCCGTTCCAACAGTTCTTTTCGTCTGGGTGAAGCAGATGCCAAAATAATTTTTCTCATAATAACCTCTTCTTTCCTGTCATAGTATACCTTGTATCTTTTTGGTATGCAACTGCTTTCATTAACTCTTTCCATAAAATTTCGCTTTTCTTTTTATCTGAAAAGTATTAAAATAACAATAACCTATAGCTGAATAAAATGGTGTCAGGAGTAAAAGATATTTTTATCCTGACTCGCTGTCAAAAATAGGAGAATATCAGAAAGGAGTTTATGATTATCATGGTTAAAATTAATAAATACTGGGGATATGTTGCAATAGGTGCCCTTACAGCAGCTGCTGCCGGTGCTGTAGCTGCCCTTATTGCCAAAAAAGGATCCTGTAAAGAGGATTTTGATTTTGAAGATGACTTTGATGATTTCGATCTGACTGATGAAAAGGAAACTGCTAAGGAAGATCAGGAACCTGCCGAAGATTTCCAGTCCTGGGAACATACAGGCGAACAGTCTGCAACAGATGACACCGAAAGCGAAGAAGCTGAAAAAGCTGCTGATACAGACGATTCTGAGAAGTCTTCCGATAAAGCTGCTGAAGTTGAGATTAAAGATGCAGAAGAGGAAGAAGATGCCGATGAACCCGAGAATTTTGAAGAGACTATGGACGCTGCATCTGAATCTGAAGAATAAACGTTACCGTTCACAGTAACGTAACCAAAAAGGAATGTTACTTCACGATTATACAATCGTAAAAGCAACATTCCCTTTTTATTCTGATTATATTACTATTTCAGTCTCATTATGCTTTCGGAAGTTTAAATGAGCTCTTCAGAGACACGATACGGTTGAATACCGGTGCACCCTCTTTAGAATCATGGATATCTGCACAGAAAAATCCTGTTCTTACGAACTGGAAGCTGTCATAGCCTTTTGCTTCCATAAGTGCTGGTTCTACATATGCAGTAACTTTTGTCAGAGAGTTCGGATTTACATTCAGAGAACCATCTTCTTTGTTGTATACACCCTTCTCCTCGTCTACGATATTCTCATAGAGACGTACTTCTGCTTTTCCTGCCTGACTTGCTTCTACCCAGTGAATGGTTCCTTTTACTTTTCTGCCATCCGGCGCATTGCCACCCTTTGTTGCAGGATCATAAGTACAGTGTACAACACGTACAGTTCCATCTTCATCAGCTTCATATCCTGTACAGGTTACAAAATATGCGTTCATAAGACGAACCTCTGTGCCCGGGAACATTCTCTTATATTTCTTAGGCGGATCTACCATGAAGTCTTCTCTCTCAATATAGAGTTCTCTGCCAAACGGTATTTTACGAGTTCCCAGTTTTTCATTCTCCATATTGTTCGGAGCTTCCAGATATTCTACTTCGCCTTCCGGATAATTATCGATCACAAGCTTGATCGGATCAAGAACAGCCATCAGACGTGGACGTTTCAGTTTCAGATCCTCACGGATGCAGTATTCAAGCATTGCATAGTCAACAGAGCTGTTTGCTTTGGATACACCGCAGAGTTCTACAAACATTTTGATGGATTCCGGTGTAAATCCACGGCGGCGCAGTGCTGCGATGGAAACCAGACGCGGATCATCCCATCCGTCTACGATGCCTTCCTCTACCAATTTCTTGATATAACGTTTACCTGTAACTACATTTGTCAGATACAGTTTTGCAAACTCAATCTGCTTCGGTGGCTGTGGGTATTCCAATTCTTTTACAACCCAGTCATACAGTGGTCTGTGATCCTCAAACTCCAGAGTACAGATGGAATGTGTGATTCCCTCAATCGCATCCTCGATGGGATGGGCGAAATCATACATTGGATAGATGCACCATGTATCACCTGTTCTGTGGTGAGTCATATGAGCAACACGATAGATAACCGGGTCGCGCATATTCATGTTCGGAGATGCCATATCGATCTTGGCACGAAGCACTTTCTCTCCGTCTGCATATTTGCCTTCTTTCATCTCTTCAAAAAGCTGCAGGTTCTCTTCTACGCTTCTGTTTCTGTATGGACTTTCTTTACCCGGCTCTGTAAGAGTTCCACGATATTCACGGATCTGATCTGCTGTCAGGTCACATACATAGGCTTTGCCTTTCTGGATCAGCTTTACAGCAGCTTCATACATCTGTCCGAAATAGTCAGATGCAAAAAACAGTCTGTCTTCCCAGTCTGCACCAAGCCATTTGATATCTGCCTTGATGGATTCTACAAACTCACTCTTTTCTTTGGTCGGGTTTGTATCATCAAAACGCATGTTGAACTTGCCGTTATATTCCTGTGCAAGACCATAGTTTAAAAGAATAGATTTCGCATGACCGATATGAAGATATCCATTCGGTTCCGGCGGGAAACGCGTATGCACGGTGTCATAAACACCCTCTGCTAAATCTTTATCAATGATATTCTCAATAAAATTTTTGGAAACTGTTTCGTTCTCCATCTTTTTCCCTCCTGTTGTCGTATTTTATACTGTTTTTTCACACATCTATATATAAAAAATACAACTGAATATTTTTTATGTCGAATGAATTTATATTATCATTGGAAATTCCATCTGTCAACCGTTTACACAACAGCAACAGGCCTTATATTCAGCTTTTAAATTTGTTACAGTACTGTTTTTATTTTTTCAGATTCATCTGCATATTGATTTCATGATCTGCATATGCTATAATGCCAATAGGCAAAGAAATAATAATTTGTCTGGCAAGGACAAAAATGAAGCCCTCAGTATTCGCAGTACTGAGGGCTTCTTCTTATTTTTTATGGCAGACAAGAAACTACCAGGTTAGTGTTGCCCTACTTATCTCCGTCTAACCATTTGATAGCATAGTGGCAAGCTATACCAGCCATAAAGGAGACAAGAAAAGAAATAATAATTTCTGACAAGGAACTCACCTCCTCCCGTTGCTGGGTATCGGTTGGACAACACGGTAAGTATAACATATTCCTTGTGTTTTCGAAAGTACAAACAGTTCTTAAAAGTTACTGAGGTTCAAGAAATCATTTATTTTCAAGCAATAAAAAAAGCTGATGACGGGAATTGAACCCGTGACCCCTTCCTTACCAAGGAAGTGCTCTACCTCTGAGCCACATCAGCATTGTGTCGGATTTACCGCTCACATTTAAATATACTATCAGAACTTGTTTGTATTGTCAATCCCTATTTTTAACTTTTTGATTTTTATTTTTGGGTTTTATACAGATATCTTTCTATTTTTGATATTGCTCCAACTGCTCTCTGATCTTGATTCGGATACGCTGTAATGCATTATCTATGGATTTGGGTGTTTTTCCCATGATCTGGGCAATCTCTCCGTATCCGTTTCCTGCCAGATAATATTCAAGAACCTGGTTCTCCATTGGACTTAACGTTGCTGTTATCTCCTGCTCCAGATCCTGGACATTCTCCTGGTCAATAATGATAGACTCCGGGTTCTCTCCCCAGTTATCTCCAAGATGTTCTTCATTTTCCCCATCCTGTTCGCTGAGGGAAATATAGGAATTCAGTGGCTGGTGCTTCTGCCTGTTGGAACTCTGGATGGCGTTGTAGATCTGTCTGTCCACACATATACTGGCAAAGGTCTGGAATGCAGCATCCCTGTCCGGCTGGTAATCGCGGACTGCCTTAAACAGTCCGATCATGCCTTCCTGTATCAGGTCATCGTTCTCCCCGCCTATCAGGAACATGGTCCTTGCTTTCTTGCGGACCATGTTCTTGTATTTTTCCATCAGATAGTCGAGGATTTCTGATTCCCCGTTTTTGAAACGGGAAATTAATTCTTCATCTTTAATTCCGTCATACTGTTTCATCAATTTAACCCTTCCGTTTTTCTGAAAATCTCTATCATTCGCCCAGAGGGCTTCTTATAGCATAACAATATTGTGGAATAATTTTCTGCTGCAAAAATTCCTCTTAATAATCGCTGCACATCCTCACGAAGCCTTTATCTCAGACTGAGATAAACTTATTTCTTCTGCAGTCTCTGACGTACAATCTCATATCCAAGTACTCCGGCTGCCACAGATGCATTGAGGGAATCAATGTCACCCTTCATAGGAATAGATGCCACGAAATCACACTTCTCACGGATCAGTCTGCTTACACCTTCACCTTCATTGCCGATCACTACGCCGATCGGACCTGTCAGGTTAAGATTGTACATGGTTTCACCGCCCATATCTGCACATACAAACCACATGCCCTGTTCTTTCAGTTCATCGATGGTATGTCCCAGATTGGTAACTTTTGCAACAGGTGTATAGTTTAATGCACCTGCTGAAGTCTTGGCAACTGTGGAAGTCAGGCCAACTGCTCTTCTCTTGGGAATAATCACCCCATGTGCACCTGCAAGGTTTGCTGTACGGATGATCGCACCAAGATTATGAGGATCCTCAATATTATCCAGGATAAAGATAAAGGGATCTTCTCCTTTTTCCCTTGCCTTCGCAAGAATATCTTCTACACTTGCATATTCATAGGCTGCCACCTGAGCGATTACGCCCTGATGTGCGCCTGTCTCGCTTAACTGATCCAGACGTTCTTTTGCCACATAATTAATAATCGTATCTTTTTTTCTTGCCTCTCTGGCAATAGTGCGGACCGGTCCGTCCTGGCATCCGTCCAGGATAAAAAGCTTATCTACACATTTGCCGGAACGAAACGCTTCCAGAACCGCATTGCGTCCTTCTATCTGTTCACTCATATCTTATCCTCTCCAATCCCTGCACGGACCAGTTCTATGATCCTGCTGAAATCATCTTTTAAATATAAATAGCCCATCAGAGCTTCAAACCCTGTTGCCCTGCGGTAGTCTGCCATAGTTGCATGTTTGGCCATTGTAGGAGAATGAGCATTCCTTCCTCTTCTGTAAACGCTGTGTTCCTCCTCTGTAAGCATGGGCTCAATCACTTCCATCATGGAAGACTGAGTTCCTGCCTTAACCAGACTGCTGGCTTTTCTGTGAAGCTGGTTTACCGGACAGTTGCCTTTTTTTACAAGGATCGTGCGGATCACCAGTTCATAGACGCCATCTCCGATATACGCCAATGTCAGCGGAGAATAGGTTCGTAAGTCTTTATCCTCCAAATGAAATACCTGATTAAGCAAACCTTTCAAACTACTTAAACTCTCTTCATTAAGCCCGTTTGTCTCACTCATATTATTCAAGCTCGTTTCCATTTTACTCCCTCGCGGGTATCCTTAAGGATGATTCCCTTAGCCAAAAGCTCATCTCTGATCTCATCTGCTCTTGCGAAATTCTTTGCTTTTCTTGCTTCCTGACGCTCTGCGATCAGGTCTTCGATTTCTTTATCAAGGATTTCTTCTGTTTTCACAGCCTTCAGACCAAGTACATCGCATAATTTCACCATTGTGTCAAGAAGTGCTCCTGCAAATTCTGCGGAACTTGCCTCTGATACATTTGTATTTGCAAATTTAACCAGTTCAAAAATTGCTGCCAGTGCATCTGCTGTGTTGAAATCATCATCCATAGCTTCTTCAAATTTCTTTACGAATTCCTGTGCCTGTGCAAGCAGTTCTTTCTCTGCATCTGTTGCAGTTTCTGTCTGTGCTGCTGCTTTTCTGTCCTTTAAGTTTGCTGCTGCATCTGTGATACGTTCTAATGCATTCTTTGCAGCTTCCATCAGATCTGCGCTGAAATTCAGCGGACTTCTGTAATGTGCGTTCAGCATGAAAAAACGAAGCACCTGCAGGTCATACTGTTCACTGATTTCACGAACAGTACGGAAGTTTCCAAGAGACTTGGACATTTTTCTGTTATCAATATTTAAGAATGCATTGTGCATCCAGTATTTTGCAAAGATTTTGTCGTTGCAGCATTCACTCTGTGCGATCTCGTTCTCATGGTGAGGAAAGATCAGGTCTTCTCCGCCTGCATGGATATCAATCTCATCACCAAGGTATTTTTTCGCCATAACAGAACACTCAATATGCCATCCCGGACGTCCGTCACACCATGGTGAAGGCCAGGATGGTTCTCCCTCTTTCTTCGGTTTCCAGAGAACAAAATCCAGTGGATCTTCTTTCTGGTCTTCACCGGATACCTGCAGAGAACGGAAGCCGGACTGCAGATCATCCAGGTTCTTGTGCGAAAGTTTGCCATATTCTTTGAACTTCTTAACTCTGAAATAAACAGTACCGTCTGCTGCCGGATAAGCATATCCCTTATCAACCAGAGTCTGGATCATACTGATCATTCCGTTGATTTCCTGTGTTGCCTGTGGATTGGTTGTGGCAGGTTTTACATTCATGCCATCCATATCTTTCTTACACTCTGCAATATAACGCTCGGAAATTTCCTGTGCGCTTACGCCCTCTTCGATTGCTTTCTTGATGATCTTGTCATCTACGTCTGTAAAATTGGAAACATAGTTTACTTCATAGCCTTTGTATTCCATATATCGGCGTACGGTATCGAAGATGATCATCGGACGTGCATTTCCGATATGAATCAGGTTGTATACAGTCGGACCGCAGACATACATACGAACTTTTCCCTTTTCAAGAGGTACGAATTCTTCTTTTCTACGTGTCAGTGTGTTAAAAAGTTTCATGTTTTATTCCTCCAGTTTTCTCTATCATTAACTCTCTTTTCTTTCATTAAGAAGACAGATCGCCTGAGATGCAATTCCTTCTTCTCTTCCCGTAAATCCCAGTTTTTCCTCTGTAGTAGCCTTAATGTTCAGCTGAGACTCATTGATTCCCATTGCTTTTGCCATATTGGCTCTCATCTGTGGAATATGAGGTGCCATCTTTGGTTTCTGTGCAATGATCGTTGCATCTATATTTCCGATCTCATAATGGTGCTCTCTCAAAAGCTTCGTCACATATTCCAGCAGCAGAATACTGGAAATTCCTTTATATGCAGGGTCTGTATCCGGAAAATGTTTTCCGATATCGCCCAGTGCAGCAGCTCCCAGAAGTGCATCCATAACTGCATGGATCAGTACATCTGCATCTGAATGTCCCAGGAGACCTTTTTCCCAGTCTATCTTCACACCACCCAGGATCAGATCTCTGTCTTCGGTCAGTCTGTGTACATCATATCCCATTCCAACACGCATAATCATTCTCCTCTTATATCCAGCATCTTGCTGATTCTCAATAAGCTTAACCGTCTCCTTGTATAAGGAGCAAGTCTGAGGCTTGGCAAAACAGCCGATTCATCGAGTCCGATATCATAAACGGTTTTCGCGCATCCGGCTTTCTCCAGCAAATGGAACATAGTCTGTTCACTGGGAAGCTCATCAATAATCTCCTCTATCCCGTTCAGGCATTTTTCCAGATGCTGGGGTGAAATAGTTTCTAACAATTCCGGCTCGTTTTCTTTTCTTATTTCTTCCAGAAGTCCTTTTTTTCCAAAAGTTTCTTTCAGAAGCTCCTCGTCCTCATTCTCATAGGGTTTTGCGTGACATCTTCCCTGTGTGATGGCTGCAGCGATACGCTTGTATTCTTCCAGTACAAGAAGTGCTGCTACAGAAACCTTCTCTCCGTGGAGTGCATCCAGCGGACCATTGATCACTTCCATATCCCACAGATGTGTGACCTGGTGCTCTGCACAGGACGCAGGCCTTGAATTACCGATCATCTGCATTGCAAGTCCGGAAAGAATCAATGCATACATAAGCTGTTCGCATTCATCTTCCTCTCCCTCTGTAATATCCTGAATCGAAGATTTCACAGTTTTTAACGCTTTCTCTTCCAGCTTTACAGTTTCGCGGCAAAAATACTCTCCGGTGACCAGGTTCGCGATCTTCCAGTCTGCAAGACAGATGTATTTCGCCATCAGGTCTGAAATCCCGGCTGCAGTCAGGCGCTGTGGTGCTTTTGAAAAAATATCTGTATCTGCATATACACAGATCGGAGCTACTGAAGGCACAGTCTTCTTTACTCCATCCAGGGTCATTGCTGCTACTGTTGTTACAAATCCATCTCCACTTGCTGCGGTAGGCACTGAAATGAAAGGTACTTTGTAATTATGTGCAATATAACGGCTGATATCATGGATCGTGCCTGCTCCTACTGCAAGGATCAGGTCAATGTCCTCTTCCATGTTGTTCTCCACAATTTTTATTGCATGCCGGTCTGCCTGAAGTCCCTCTGCATCCAGAACAAGTACCTGGCACCTGTCATAGATATCCTCCATAAGTTCCTCTGTTGCCGCATAGGTATTGGTATCGCAGATGACCAGCGGGGATATGTACTCTCTGAGCATTCCCTCTGACATCTCTTCTTCAAGCTTCTCTACAGCTCCGGCTTCTATCAAAATCTCTTTCACTGCAATCTGGTGTTCCCTGCCGCAGCTGCAAGGTCGGGCAAAATCGTCCGCATCAACTCGCATTTAAATTCTTCCTCCTGACTTTCCTGAATCAAGCGGATAAAATCATCCGTTTGACTATCTGCTCATAATTGAATAGTTGTTTCACAGCCTGATTCGGTTAAACTTTTTTCTATAGGCATAGTTCGTTGGTATTATACATGATTTTCCTGTAAAAATCAATCATTCCGCGCAGGTCTGGCGGCTACAGGTTCAAATAATTATATACAATCTTTGAAATATTCTGTATGTTCGTCACCGCCGTACTCTCCGGGCAGTTTTCCGACATCACACATAGGATATAAGTTGTCTTTTCGCCATAGACAATTGCGATATCGTGCTGATCCTGGTCTGTCTCGCCGGTCTTGTTGGCAGATTTTATTCCATCCGGAAGTCCCTGGGGGATTTTCCAGGTGTTTTCCTGATTTGACAGAAGATTTAACATTTCTTCTGACACCTCTTTGCTGACACATTCCCCCTTGTAGATTTTTTCAAGCAGAGTGCCGCAATCTTTTACAGAAGTCATGTTCCTGCCACCCAGACTCTCCTGTGCGGATGCTGCAGGATGGAGGGTGTGCTGCACACTTGTCTCTGTATAGCCCTCTTTTTCCAGATATTTGTTAATATCCTCCGCACCTTTTTTGAAATCAAGGGAATCTGTCTGAAGCTTCACCAGTTCATTGCAGGATTCATTGTCACTGACTGTGATCATATTCCACAGCAGGTCATTTAATTTTACATCTACAGTTTTTGTATCTGCAGTATTTAATTTCTTTGCCTCATCTGCCTTTACCTGCTCCATATCCTCATAGGTCTTTGCCATTACAAAGGCTTTGATCAGACTTGCAGAATAAAGGGAAGTATCATTGATCAGGATTTCCTTTTCTTCATTAAGGTCTTTCACATAAACACTCCAGGTTCCCTGATATCCGGACAGCATCTTCTCAAGCTGGGGCTTCAGATTATCTGTCCCAAGATCATCCATATTCACGATCTTTCCCGTATCATCCACAATAAAACCATCATCCGTCACTGTACTTTCCTGAAGCAGGGCGCCATTTGTACCGCCAAAATAATAGCTCCCGTCAAAATTCATCTCATAACAGTCCATTTCAAGCGAATGGATGCCAGGTTCTGTTACCAATCTGCCATTTTCATCAAAATAATAATATCCGTTCAGAGTAATCCCGTCTATTACCAGATTGTCAATATACCTTACCTGCGGTGCTGCTGACAGACGCCCCAGATTGTTCACAAAGTAATATCCGTCAAATTTCTCTGCCTCCTGGGCATTCTGTGTACCAGCTTCCTCATCTGTCTTATCCCCAAACACTGCAACACCTTTCAGATGCTCTATATGAGGACTGCAGGCTTTGAATTTCCCATCTGTATCATGATAATAATATCCGTCAAATACAGTTCCGTCTATTTCATAATCCTGAAAATAATGGATCTCTGCCTGGGTACTTCCGGCACCGTTCACATCCAGACAGTAAAATCCGTCACTCTTCATCATATATTTCCCGCTTCCATCTCCCATTGGCTGAATCTGTGCCTGCCCGGTGACAGATGCCAGGCTCTGCTGTGCCGCCATAACAGGAACCGCCAAAGCCAGTGCCATGGAAATGGCTCCGGCCAGACTTCCGGCTATGATATAACTTTTAATATAATATTTCGCTGTTTGTCTATTTTTTCTCATGCAAAACTCCTTTTACGGTTTCTTTTCACATCCCATTCACAGTAAGCAAAGTATATATTGTTTTATTCAGGATAGCAAGATTTTTATCTTTTTTCCAGCAAAGACCAGAATCTCAGTATCAGTGTTCAGTTCTTTTCTCTGATCCTGTTCCAGAAGCTTCCCAGCTGTTCTTCCACAGTATTTAAAGTACAGTTTCCCCTGTCAGACCACTCAGCAGGAAACAGATTCCTGTAATCTTTCCCTGCAAATCTCTCGTCCAGCAGAAGTATGATCCCTGTGTCCTCCTGGGTTCTGATCACACGCCCGGCTGACTGCAGCACCTTATTCATTCCCGGATATCTGTATGCATAATCAAATCCATTCACACCCTTTTTATCATAATACTGCCTGAGGATCTCCCTTTCTGTTCCAATCTGAGGAAGACCAGTCCCTATGATGATTGCCCCGATCAGCTTCTCTCCCATCAGATCAATCCCCTCTGAAAAAATCCCGCCCATCACGCAAAATCCTACCAGCGTTCCCTCTGATGCAGAAAATTCCTCCAGAAATTCCTCTTTCTCCCTCTCATTCATTCCCGATGTCTGCGAAATGCAGCGAACCCATTCCGCTGAAAACTCATTCTCATACACCTCCAGAACATCCTCCATAAATTTATAAGAAGGAAAGAATACCATATAATTTCCTTTTCTTGTCCATACAGTTCTGGCAATGTAAGATGCGATCCTGTGATATTCCTCATATCCTCTTCTGATATACCTGCTGCTCACATCCCGTCCTGTGAGAATGCACCTGTTCTCCTGCCGAAAAGGCGAAGTCACATAAATCCCATAGTCATCCTTTCTGGTGCTTAAAAGCGTACGATAATAATCCATGGGAAGCAGAGTCGCAGAAAAGAAAACCGCACTTTTTCCCTTTTCCAGACATCTATGAATATTTGCTGCAGGATTTACACAGAAAAGCCGCAGGATCACCTTTCCCCCTTCTCCCATTTCTGTATAAACCACATAATTTTCATCCAGAAGTTCATCAATGTTCAGGAAATCTCTCACACAGAAGTAAAATTCCAGCAGCTGCTCCGGAAGTTCCTTTCCATGAAGTTCCTCCAGGAGCTTATCCATCTCCCCCATCACCTGAAGCATTCCCAGAGAAACTGCTCCGGGATTTGGAAGGATTTTATACTCTGTACACTCCTTTTCCAGAGTTCGAAGCTGTCTGTTCACTTTTTCCAGTGCACGCACCAGACCTTTGCTGTAATCCCCAGCCAGCTTCTTCGCCTCCAGTACATCCGCTCTATCCACATGGGCACTGTACATTTCCCTTCCCCTGTCCACCAGATTGTGAGCTTCATCGATCAGAAAAATGTATTCTCCGGAAGTACCCTCCCCGAAAAATCTTTTCAGATAAACATTGGGATCAAATACATAATTATAATCACAGATCACAGCGTCCACCCAGACTGCCAGATCCAGGCACATTTCAAAGGGACACACCTGCCATTTCTTCGCATATTCCAGCAGAGTATCCCTGTCATAGCTGTCCTGCGTGGTCCACAGTTCAAAAACAGCATCATTCACTCTGTCCAGATGTCCTCTCGCCCACAGACAGTTCTCAGGATTGCATTCTGTTTTATCGCAGAAGCACAGCTTTTCCTTCGCGGTAATGGTTATCACTTTAAATTTCAGTCCATGCTCCTTTAATATGGAGAAAGCTTCTTCAGCCACAGTCCTGGTAATGGTCTTTGCTGTAAGATAGAAAATATTTTCCCCCAGTCCTGCACCAACTGCTCTCACTGCCGGAAAGATCGTGGACATGGTCTTTCCTACTCCTGTAGGTGCCTGGACAAAAATCTGTCTTTCTGTGGATATAGTGTGATATACACCGGATACGATTTTTCGCTGTCCCTCACGATATTCAAAAGGGAACTCCAGATCACTCATGGACACATTCCGTTCTTTTTTCCATGCAAGCTGGTATGCGATCCATTTATGATACCTGTCCAAAAGATTCTGGTACCACAGTCCGAGTTCTTCCAGCGTATATTCTTCTCTGAAAAACTTAAGCTCCTCTGTGTCCAGATTCCCATATGTCATCTGCACTCCGATCTTCTCCGGTTTTTGCTCCTGTGCGTAGATCCAGGCATAACACATTGCCTGTGCACGGTGAACCTCCACAGGCTTCTCCAACTGACTGACATCTGCATAAACACCCTTGATCTCATCGATCCAGCACTGTCCATCTTCTGTGAAGATTCCGTCAGCTCTGCCCTCTACCTGGATACCTACATCTTCATATTCTGTTTTATATTTAAGAGAAACCTCCGCTCTGTAATGGCTTCCCATCCTGCCCTGTATTTTTCTGTGCAGTCTGCTGCCCTTCTGCATTGCTTCTCTGTCAGAAGATCCTCCCCGGTTGTCAAGATCCCCGCTTCTTAATATAAACTCCACCAGATTTCTGACGGAAATACGAACCACCGGCTTATCCATATCAAAACACCTCACGCAACAATAGCTGTCAAATAATTATTCACATCGTCCGTTCATTATAACACAGAATTCATCATCATGTAAAAACTCCTGAATTCAAGAAAGAATCCTGCTTGCAGGATTCTCCGCCTGCAACAGGTCGCTTCAGCGACATAATTCCGCTCCGTCGCAGTGCGATCCTGCCCGGAGGGCTTTTTTATGTTATAGGAACATTACGGAGTAATTTCCTATAATATAAAAAGCCGCCAGAAATCTCTATGCTGATTTCTGACGGTCCATTATTTTGTTTATCCTATAATTGGTAAACATCATATCCACAAATTGCTCCGCTGTGAAGGAGCTCCTACAATTCTCAATTAGATCTGGGTAATTACAAAGATATCATAAATTGCCTTTACCGCAGTCTCAAAATCTCTGTTCTCCACACCGATAATGATATTCAGCTCACTGGAACCCTGGTCGATCATCTTCACATTTACATTTGCATGGGCAAGTGCTGAGAAGATTCTTCCTGCTGTACCTCTGGTGGATTTCATACCACGTCCTACAACAGCGATCAGTGCAAGGTCAGATTCCATTTCTACGAAATCCGGCTGTACTGCACGATGAATTCCGGCAATTACCTGCTGTTCCTTTTCTTCGAATTCATCCTGATGTACATATACAGTCATTGTATCGATTCCTGATGGAACATGCTCAAAGCTGATTCCCTGATCTTCGAATACCTGAAGTACCTTACGTCCGAAACCAACCTCACTGTTCATCATGGATTTCTCAATATTGATAGAACAGAATCCCTTCTTACCTGCAATACCTGTGATTGTAAATTTCGGTTTCTTGCATGTGCTCTCAACAATAAAAGTACCCTTGTCTTCCGGTCTGTTTGTGTTTTTGATATTGATCGGAATTCCCTCTTTACGAACCGGGAAGATCGCATCTTCATGAAGAACAGTTGCACCCATATAAGAAAGCTCTCTGAGTTCTCTGTAGGTAATGCTCTCAATCACTTCCGGATTTTTAACAATACGTGGGTCTGTTACCAGGAAACCGGAAACATCTGTCCAGTTTTCATAGAGGTCTGCCTTAATAGCCTTTGCCACAAGAGAACCGGTTACATCAGAACCTCCTCTGGAAAAAGTTTTAACTTTTCCATCTTCACCAGCGCCATAAAATCCAGGGATAACGGCATGTTCACATTTTGCCAGCTTTTTGGACAGAAGTCTGTCTGTCTTCTCGGCATCCAGATTTCCGTTCTTATCAAAACGGATCACATCTGCTGCATCAACAAATTCATAACCCAGATATGCTGCCATCACCTTACCATTGAGAAATTCTCCTCTGGATGCTGCATAGTCTGTGCCTGCCTGTGCCTTGAAATCAGCTTCGATCTGAGCAAATTCATCTTCCAGAGAAAGATCAAGGTTCAGTCCGCGGATAATCTCATAATATCTTCCCTTGATTTCCTGCAGGATCGGTATGAAATCCTCCCCTTCAACTGCAGTATTATAACATTTATAAAGTAAATCTGTAACCTTTGTATCTCCGTCAAATCTCTTTCCGGGAGCGGACGGAACCACATAACGTCTGCTCTCATCACTTCTGATGATCTCCCCTACTTTCTGAAACTGTTCTGCATTTGCCAGAGAACTTCCTCCGAATTTAACAATTTTCTTCATTTTTCCTGCTCCTCATATGTCACTAAATATTTTCAGACCGATCTCCCATCAGTCTTTGTCACTCTACCAACATAAAGTCTGTTTAATATTGTATTGAATAAACGCCAATTTTGCAAGCCTTTCTTACAGAAATATCCGAAAATGGTTATTTTCCACAATCTGCCGAAGATTCCTGCTGTTTTTTTACAAATTCTGTCACATTATAAACACGAAGGATATCTCCATCCACCCGAAAATGAATATCCTTCTCGCCAAAAGGCATTCCGTAAGACCGTTCCGGATCATTCTGATAAGCAGGACGGGGATCATCTGCAAGCACTGCGATCAGAGCCTCTCTGCTTTCCCCGGGTATTCTTTCCAGAAGCTCCTGGGGAAATTCTACATTCAGATGATGATCTTTGGAATATTCGGTAAAACTTCCTGTTGCTTCCGGATGGCAATCCGCATAAGGAATATATGGTTTAATATCGAAAATCGGTGTTCCATTCATCAGATCTGCACCTTCTATATAGAGTACAGGGCTGTCCAGCTCATCCAGAGCTACTTTTTCAAGCTTCACACAGGATAATCCTATGGAATTGGGACGGAAGGGAGATCTTGTGGCAAAAACTCCTTTTCTCACATTTCCCCCCAGTCTGGGCGGGCGGACAGTCGGTGACCACTTTGTCCTCTTTGCCTCCGAAAACTCCCAGATCAGCCAGATATGACTAAACTCCTCCAGACCACGGCAGGCATCCACATTTCGATATTCCGGCTCGAATACAATTCTCGCTTTAAGCGCCCCTACACGTCCACTCTGCCTGGGGATACCGAATTTGGTCGGAAAATCATTTTCTATATGTGCGATTGGAATCATGGCTCTATTCTCCTTTTACCTTTTTCATAAAATGATGTTAGGGTCAAAAGGCATTTTGCCCCTAACTTGATATCTACGAATTGCTCCGCTGCAAAGCAGCTCCCGCAATTCTCATAAAATAATAGCCCGGAAAAATAACTCTCCGGGCTATTATTGTTATTTCTTCTGTGCAAAATATTCTTTCGTAAGTGTAATGGCAGTTCCTGAAAGCAGGAATACACCAATTAAGTTGGGGATTGCCATGAGACCGTTGAATGTCTCAGCAATGCTCCAGAGAAGTCCCAGATTTACAGTTGCACCAAGGATTGCCACTAATGAATAGGCAATCATAAATGGGCGGATAACTTTTGCAGAGAATAAGAATTCAATGCAGCGTGCTCCGTAAAGTCCCCATCCGATAATCGTTGAGAACGCAAAGCAACACATGGCAACTGCCGTAAAGATAGAAACCCAGCCTCCGTATGTAGCAGTAAATCCGGAAATTGTAAGTTCTGCACCTGCCGCTGCACCGTAATTTACCGGCACGCCGCTTACAAGGATCACAAGTGCTGTCAGAGTACAGATCACGATCGTATCTGCAAATACCTCAAAGATACCAAACATACCCTGTTTTACAGGTTTGCTTGTATCTGCACAGGCATGAGCGATAGACCCTGTACCAAGTCCGGCTTCATTGGAGAAAATACCTCTGGAAACACCCTTTTTCATACTGAGGAAAAAGCTTCCGATCACACCGCCTGTCACTGCTGACGGATTAAAGGCTCCATAAACAATATCATGGAAAACTGCCGGAACTCTTCCGATATTTAAGATCACAACGCCCAATGCAAGTACAATATAAAACAATGCCATAAACGGCACCAGCTTCTCGGAAACACTTCCGATTCGCTTGATACCGCCCAGCAGTACCATACCAACCAGCAGCGTGATCACAATTCCAAGGATCAGATTCAGTCTGCCTGTAGAAGACTCTGAGATCACATTGAAGTTAATAAGAGCTGTATCAATTGCTGTTGTAATGGTATTTACCTGAGTAGCATTACCTGTTCCAAATACAGTCAGTACACCGAATGCAGAATAAAGAACTGCAAGAAACCTCCAATTCTTTCCCAGACCATTCTTAATATAATACATAGGTCCGCCTACATAATCTCCATGTCTGTTTCTCTCACGGAAATGTACTGCAAGGGTAACCTCTGTAAATTTCGTGCACATTCCAAGGAGTGCGGAAACCCACATCCAGAATACAGCGCCCGGACCACCGATGGCGATAGCTCCGGCAACACCGGCGATATTTCCCGTACCTACTGTACCTGCCAGTGCAGTACAGACTGCCTGGAAAGGTGTCATGGAACCGTCAGAGGCTTCTTTTTTCTTAAAAATTCTTCCCAGTGTGGTTTTAAGCGCATACGGGAATTTGCGGATCTGGACAAAACCGGTCCGCAGGCTCAGGTAAAGCCCTACGCCGATAATACAGATCATAGCCGGGACACCCCAGATAAAATTATTTACGACGTTATTGATGGATTCAATTGTCTGAAGCATGTTAAATAAACCTTTCTTTCGTGTAATAATAACAGTTTAGCACTTTTTTCACCGTATGTACAGGAAAAATTCTATCAAGATAAAGCATTAAAGCATAACAGATTATCGGAACAAACAACTAAAACCATCCGCTCTACTGCCTGCCATACCTGTATCTCTGCTTCACAGTTTGATCAAAAGTCAAAATAACGTATAAATTTGTCATAATTTCAGTAGCATTTCTCCACTCAGCCCTCTATTATTGTAGATAGAAAATCAAGGAAAACACCTGTGTATTTTCCAATAGTACTTAAACGCTTCAGTTATTAATTTAACATTTTTCAACCTAAGGAGGATATGACAAAATGATTCAGAAATATACTTACGGAACCCCATTTGAAACCGATGCCATCGTAACTTCTATCCCGGCTTCTGAGGGAACTCCTGCATACGGAACTATCTCCACAGAGAACGGCTTCTCTTTTACTTATGACATGGATGACAACGATGTTGTCTATGGTCTGGGCGAATCAAACCGCGGAATCAACAAACGTGGATACGTTTATGAAAGCAACTGTTCCGACCAGCCAAACCATACAGAAGATAAAATCTCCCTCTACGGAGCACACAACTTCATCGTAATCTCCGGAAAACAGACTTTCGGTCTCTTCGTTGATTATCCCGGAAAACTGAAGTTTGATATCGGTTACACACTCTCTTCCCAGATAAAGATCACCTGTGAGGATGCAGACCTTTATCTGTATGTGATCGAGGGTGAAACCCCTTACGATATCGTAAAACAGTTCCGCAAAATCATCGGAAGAAGCTATATCCCGCCTAAATTCGCATTTGGTTTCGGCCAGAGCCGCTGGGGATATACAACTGCTGACGACTTCAGAAAAGCCGCTGACGGATATCGTGAAAACAATATTCCGATCGATATGGTATACATGGATATCGATTACATGGAAGACTACAAAGATTTCACAGTCAATCAGGAAAACTTCCCTGACTTCGAAGCCTATGTCAATGAAATGAAAGAAAAAGGCATCCACCTTGTCCCGATCATCGATGCAGGTGTTAAGGTAGAGGCTGGCTATGATGTTTATGAAGAAGGCGTTGAGAAGAACTACTTCTGCAAACGTGAAGACGGCAGTGATTTCGTTTCCGCTGTATGGCCGGGCTGGACTCATTTCCCGGATGTCCTGAACGCAGATGCCAGAGCATGGTTCGGACAGAAATACGAACGTCTTATTTCCAAAGGAATTGACGGTTTCTGGAATGACATGAACGAGCCTGCAATGTTCTGCACACCGGAAGGCGTTGCTGAATTAAAAGAATACATCAAAGATAACTTCATGGACAAGGAAGAAGCACCTGGATTTACACTCGGTGATAAAGTAAACGCCCTTGCAAACAATCCGGAAGATTACAAACGCTTCTATCACAATGTAAACGGTCAGAAGATCCGTCACGACAAAGTACATAACCTGTTTGGATACAACATGACACGTGCCGCAGGTGAAGCATTCGAAAAAATTGCACCTGGCAAACGTTTCCTGATGTTCTCCCGTTCTTCCTATGTAGGAATGCACAGATACGGCGGAATCTGGATGGGAGACAACAAATCCTGGTGGTCACACATCCTTCTGAACTTAAAGATGCTTCCATCCCTGAATATGTGCGGTTTCCTTTACACAGGTGCAGATCTGGGCGGATTCGGTGCAGATACCACACGTGACCTGGTACTGCGCTGGCTGGCACTTGGCGTATTCACACCACTTATGAGAAACCATTCCGCTCTGGGAACCAGAGAGCAGGAAGCTTACCAGTTCGAGAATATCGAGGACTTCCGTCATGTGATTGGTGTCAGATATCGTCTTGTTCCATATCTGTACAGTGAATACATGAAAGCTGCATTAAACGACGACATGATGTTCCGTCCGCTGGCATTTGACTACACAGACGATGCATTCGCAACTCAGGTAGAGGACCAGCTTCTCCTTGGAAACGAAATCATGATCGCACCAGTTTACACACAGAATGCAAAAGGCCGCTATGTATATCTGCCGGAAGAAATGATGTTCGTAAAATTCCTGCCTGACGGAACAATTTCTCAGGAGATTCTTGAAAAAGGACATCACTATGTAGAAGTTGCCCTGAATGAAGTTCCACTGTTCATCCGCAAGGGAAAAGCAATCCCGTTTGCTGATGTTGCACAGACAGTAAAGGATATCGATCCTTCTACTATCCGCATGATCGGATATGAGGGAGCTGAATATGACCGTTATGATGATGACGGGGTAAGCACTCTGTAATCCCAGCATATATCTGTAAAAACAGTTACCTCAGAAATAATAGAAAAACAAAAAGAAACAGCCACATACATTTGATGAATACTGAAATATTCACTCAGATATATGGCTGTTTTTTGCATTGTTATTTTTTCAAATAATACATATCAAACTTCCCAATATTTCTCATGTGGCTTTTCACATATTTTTCCATTCTGAATCACATATACTTTATCACATAATAAATCTATATCTTCCTGATAATGACTGGCTATCACAATAATTTTTCTTCTTTTCTTCAAATCAAGTAATAATTCTCTTATTAATTTTACTCCGGATTCGTCTAAACCATTTGTTGGTTCATCTAAAATCAGAATTTCAGGATTTTCCATAAAAGCCTGTGCTATCCCCAGCCGTTGTTTCATACCCAAAGAGTATTTTCCAACCTTTTTCTTGTCACATGGATCAAGGTTTACTTTTCGTAGACTTTCCTCAATTTCTTTTTTTCCCGCAATTCTTTTAATGGATGCAATGTATCTAAGATTCTCATATGCGGAAAGCTTTTCCAAAAATCCTGGACGCTCAATCAGAAACCCTAACTGATCTATGTATTCCATATCTTTCTTCAATCTTTTTCCATTAAAAATCACCTCTCCCTGTGTCGCTTCCATTAAGCCACATATACATTTTAGCAGCACAGTTTTTCCTGATCCATTGCGTCCAACAATTCCATAAATATGTTCCTCTTCAAAACATAAATTAATATCTGAGAGAATCAACTGATTTTCTATCTTTTTCGTTAAGTGTTTTATTTCAATAATGTTCCCCAATTTATTTTCTCCATTTTATAAAATCATGAAATAATATTCCTGATACAAATATCACAATACCAAACAAATAAAACTTTATTGAAGAATCAAAACTAATCCCGTATTTTGCTGTTTCTATCGAATAATTTCCAAGCTGAACTAACGTTAAAGGTGAAAAAACATAAAATTTCTCCAACATAGTATTGGTAAGCATAACGTCCAGAAAAATAAAAACATACGTGATATAAATTCCTATCACTTTTTCTGATAAATCATAAATAAAATACATAAGAAACGCTAACCAGCATATACATAGAAGCTGAAGTATTCCCGCTTTCAAAAATGCTTCCACTGCACAGTTATTTCTGCTGATAGAAGGCAGAATATTTATCTGCACATCATACTTTGATTTATCTATTACCGCTAAAGTTTTCCATATTTTTCCCCATGTTAATGAAAATTTTACATGCGGAAAAAGAACAGCGATTGATACTACTGCTAAACTCAATGTATATAAAAAAGCAGCAACTATTATAGCAATACAGCTTCCTGTTTTCCATATGATTTTCCCGGCACGTGCAATCACATAATTATCAGATTCCTTTTTATCACAAAATCCTGTAATCAACCAAAGAAAATATCCTGAAATCAGCATCTGACAAATCCAGTCACTTGTCAGAAGCGGAAAAATCCAGGGTGTGATTTTCTCCCCGGTCTGAATAGAAAATTTGCGTACTCCCTCCTCAGCAATATATAAAAAAACAGAAAAAACACTTCCTGTTATCCATAACCTTCTATTAAAAAATCTATCCTTTAATCTATATCTGCACACCATAATACTTCTATATAAACTCTCATTCATTTAAAACTCTCCACTTTACTTTTTTATAAAACAACCAGCAACATATACTCGTTAAAATAGTAACACTGACTGTTAACAGTAAAATATAAACATATGGTTGCTCCAATCCTGCCCTTCCGCAAAGCCAAAAGTCTAAACGCCACTTATCAGGTAAATGGAGCATAGAATTAAATCTTGTTAATAAAAAAATGCCTATAAAAGGAATTAAATGTACAAAATAATTCACAGGGCAATATGCAGAAATACAAACACTAATAGTTGTCCACATTCCCCCTGCCAAAAGCATAATATATAACATAATCAAAAAATATTTTTCCGGATTCTTTATCAAAATTTCACTACATGGCAAAAAAGTAACCTCTATTGCTCTGCCACTCTGAAATAAAGGTAATACACTTTTTAAAGCAGTTATAAAAAGCAAACCACCACCCGAAGCTGTTAGTCCTCCCAGGCAAAAAGCTATTATAAACTTCCTGACAGCATATTTCTTTGTTCCCATACGCATTATAAGATATCGCCAAATGCCCTGACAATATTCACAGCAAAACGAGTCTGCATAAGGCATTCCGGCTAATATATAGATAAAATAATATCCATAAATACCACCATAAATAATTGAATTCATCCAGAAATAGTGAATATCCAGATTACTTCTGTTTTTTATAGCTGCCATAAAAATATCCAAACTGTCTGCCGGTATACAAAAACTCACAAATAATGCGGAAATCAGACATTTTGATAAAATAATTATTTTCCTATTCGCCATATGACAAATCTCCACCTGTTATAGCATTAATTCTATCGGCTGTAGTGTACTGTTCACCATCTTCCTCAACATTTTTAATAATGCACCAGTATGGTCTTAATTCTATTGGTTTTGAAATTTCTGTTGTCCAATCCGGAATCATTACATACTCAAGTTTTATTTCTTCAATTTCTCCGGTTTTATCTGAAATTATTTCCTCATCTTCTTTCTGTAATATCCCAAGAGCTTCTTCTGACGACAGAATCGGAGTACTATATACACTTTTCTCTTCAAACATCTCCTGAATACTAACGCCTATTAACTTTCCATCTCCCATTAAAACTCTGACATATGCCGGAATTGCCTGTTGTATGTCCAGATAATATCCTTGTGTCGGTTCTTCTGATCCCATAACCGGAATTCCATCTTTTAAAATTTCATATTCCAACCCTGTATATTCTTCAGCGTTCCAGGCAGATGTATCTATATTTTCTTCACCATACTGTTTCAATTTTTCTGATACTTCCACCAGAGTCTCTTTGCTCAGTTTACAGGAACGGATTAACTGAAGTGTTTCATTTTCTTTAAATTCACAGATATGTTCTATTTGATTTTTTATTCTCTCATCTTCGCTGTCATCTACTATCTCTACTGAATCAGCGTTCACAAACTCATTTATGTCTATTAATCCAGGTAAAATATAATAAAAACACAGTGTTTCTATATCTGATGTCATATCATCTTTTTTATATTCTATCGTCCCTTCATTAACATAAACACTGCTTTCTTCTGACTCTATAATAAGGCTTCCATTTTTCTGAGATATTATATTACATTCCTGTGGTTCTTTTTCCAATAACCACTCACAAACCTTATTGTAATCAAATTTTTTAAGTGATATTTCATACACTTCAATCTCGTTTTTTTCCACATTTTCAGTTGCAAATATAGAATTAGTTCCACTAGCACAAACTGTCAGCAACATCATCGTTAATAGTATTTTTTTTCTCATATCTATTCCTCCTAAAAATGAGTTGTACAGGGCTTTTCTGTACAACTCATTTTTGATTCCTTATGGTATTACAGTTCCTGATATATTTAATGCTTTAGATGATGAACTTGCGCTGTCTTTTTTTCCTCTTATACGCATTCTGTCTCCCTGGTAAACTTTTCCAGTATATCCAACAGGGTAATCTGTTACATAGTTTGAAAACGTATGATATACATCTACAACTGGTTCTACGCTCAAATCTTTCATTCTACAGCCAAATATATTTGTAGAAGACATAGTATTCTTGGTTGTCCCATTATATCTGTTCAACGTAATAGTATAAGCATTAGCAGAATTTTCTTTTGTCCATGTTGTATAATATTCATGATTATCCAAATCAGTAAATTTAAACTCAAATTTTTTACCTGCCGCTAATACAGGAGATGAAACCGCCATTATAGATGCACAAAATATTAAAAAACCCTTTTTTACATTCTTCATTAGATAAACCTCCCTGTCATTTTATCAATATTATTATAAACTTTTGTTTACAGCAATTTCCCTCCTCTCTGCTTAAATACAATATTTTTTATTTTTCCCGCAATCACACATCCTCCAACAGTCAGATTTGTTACTCCAACTGTAATGGCTATGTTTCTTATTGCGGTAAAATTCAAAAATATACACAGCACATACATACATCCTATTCTCACTCTTGCTTTTTTTCCATATTTTTCTTTTTCCCACTGTTCCAGACGATGATTCTTATTGTCCACTGGAACAAGAAAATACAGAAGAATAAAATTCAGACTTTGCAGAAGAATAAAAATCTCATTATCACTACCATCAGACATATAGCGGATTGCCAATAATGCAACTGCAATAATTACTGTTGAAATCACATAGCACCGATTTTGTGTATCTGCATGATAACCACCGGCATATTTCCTTAAAACAATAAAGCATACAAGAAAAATTATGCTTTGAAAAAACACCTGAAAGATACATCCCATCAGTAATGTCACAAATGTCATAGTGCAGGTACTTTTTATTCTGTCAAGTCCATAGCGAATAATTTCCTCTTTTTCTTCCTTTGAAAAAGTTTGTGTTTCCATATCAATGTTTTCTTAATTTTTTTGCAGCTTCTGGTACTTTAGGCTGATATGTAAGCCAGGAGCATGTTTCATTTACATTTGAAGCAGCAGCTTTAAATGCAATTCTTTCAATGACTTTTTTCAATTCCTTTCTCATTTCTTGTTATCTTCCCTTCGGATATATTTCATTTCTTCTTACCTTGTATTTGAATAATAACATATTTATCGCAAAATTTTCTGAAACGGCGAAATTCATATATAAATTGGCGAAATTCGTTTTTTCAGAATATATTGTGGTTTTTTATAAGGTTTTCTGTCACAATATTTTCCCTCTTGACTAATTTTCTGCAAAATAAAAGACAGCGCAGTCCTACCACTACACTATCTTTCATAGATTCTACATAATTTATAAGTACAGCATTACCTTTACAGTAAAAATCTGATTTGTATTCGAAACATCCATAAATCCCTGATATTTCTCTACCATCTTCCTGACATTTGCAAGACCAATGCCATGTCCTTTTTCTTCCTTCGTTGACAATAATTTATTTTTCTCTACAGCCAATTCATGTTGAAAGCTGTTTTTTATTTCCATGGAAAGCATGCCCTTTTCATAGTATATATCCACTGACATCCATTTATCTTTCGTCTGTTCTGCTGCTTCTATTGCGTTCTCTGTCAGGTTTCCCAAAATCACATTTAGATCAAATGCTGATATACACAAATCAGATGGTACCCGTACCTCATACTCTACATGATTCAACTTCTTTTTTGCCTGTCCCAGAAGATAATTCAGCAGACTGTCAAGATTCTTATTCCCACAGCTGACCAGTTCAGACTGGTTCTGCATATACTCCCCCATGTCCTGTATATATTTCCGAATTTCTTCATTATTCTGATTTCCAGCCATAAGTGCAAGTTCTCCCAGATGATTTTTCATATCATGGCGTAGAGCTTTTACTTTCTCTTCCGATTGCATCAACACATCCAACTGGTGAGAATAAATGAGCATTTGTTTTTCCATAAGAGATTGTTCTTCCAGTTTCTTATACGCACTTATCAGAACATCATATAAATAGAAAATCAATAATACAACTGCCAAAACACAACATCCAAATAACACCAGCAGGATACGATTTTTTAGTTCCTGTTCAACAATAAGCAATTCTGCCAGACAAAGTGCTGAAATAACCGCCAGTATCATCCCATGCGGAGTTTTATCTTCTCCTTTATTCTTAATCAAGATTTTTTCTGAAATAACATCGCAAATCAGCAATAATAGTACAGTTATATACGCAGCACATTCACCGACTTTCCCTGTTATTGAATAATCTGTCAGTAAATGAACAGCTACTAAATCACATCCCATATTAGTTCCATATACAAGTAGTGTCACAAATATTTTCTTTTTCAATGCTCCTTCATAACACACTGTAATCAAAAAAATCAGCACTATATTTGTTATCACACTCATACCTGGCGAACAAAATATCAAATGCACTCCTGCTGTCAAAACAAAAAACAATACATAACAGGCTCTTTCTTTTTTCTTTTCCTCAATATCTGTCCAAAAGAACAACCTCATAAAGCGATAGATTATATATGTACGCAAAAGATTCGTGCTTAATGTAGTTATCAACGCAAACATTTACTCTCTTTCCCTCCACACACGTTCCGCCAGTTGCGTTCTCACTGATTTCCTATATGGCTGACTGATTGGAATTGTATCTCCGTTTTTCATTTTCACAGATTCATAAGAACATTCTTCGATATAATCAAAATTAATCAGATACGACTGATGAATCTGAATGAAATTTCCCGGAATTTTCTTTGCTATTTCTTTCAGTTTGCCATTAAATTCTTTCTGTCCGTCTTTTAAAACCAGATGCACTTTTTTATTCTGACTGCTGAAATACAGAATATCTTTATACAGCACCTTGAAATAATATCCACTGCCAAAGTACTCGAAAATACCTTTTCTGACTTCCGAAATTTTCTGAATCCTGTTCATGACATTCCCAACTTTTATTTTGTCTAAAGGTTTGATCAGAAAATCTGTAGGCTGTACACGGAATAAATCCATCGCATAACTGCTGTTCGCTGAAATGTAAACAATTGCAGTTTCCATGTTTTCCTGTTCTTCTCTTATAAAACGTCCCACCTCAATTCCATTTGTTGTCAGTAATTCTATATCCAGAAATAACACATCAAGAATCTTCTTGTTTTCTCTCAAGAACCGGCACAGGCTTTCTCCCTGATACCAGATATCAATATTCATCTGAAGTTTATTCTCTTTTCCATAATCATAAAGCATTTTTTCCAGTTCCCCGCAGAGTCCTTCATCATCATCGCAAATGCCAATACAAAACATTTCTTTTCTCCTTTCATACTACATGCAGTATACAGCTCTTACAACTCTACTTCAAGACAAAAGTACCCTTTGATTTCGCGTGGAGTACTCTCAGGGAAACCAAAGGGTTCATATATGAAAGTTATTCTTTGTCTTTATTTGCCAAAACAATATAACGGTAAATTTCTGTAAACGGGATCTCTTTTTCTCTGCTCAACTGTGCAACGCTCTCATATTCCGGATAAAGCTGCTCTTTTCCATTCAAAGTGCATACCTTTACCTGAACTTCTCCCCATGGAGTCGGAAGGGTTCTCGTTTCTCTGGGAAGAATCGTACGTTCCATTATGCTATAACGAATTCCAATCGTAGTAGTTTCTTCAAAAATAATATTCTGAAGCGTTTCCATATCTTCTTCCTTACAGATCACATTCAGAACCCATGCAGGTCTGTTCTTTTTCATAAAAACAGGCACATAATGCACATCTCTGGCACCGGCTTTCATTAGACGCTCCATGACAAATCCCAGAACTTCTCCACTGCAGTCATCAATGTTTGTCTCCATCTTGATAATCGTATCTTTGGTTTCCTGATTTTCAGCTTTCGGATTATTTCCGATTTCCGGGTTTTTGAATTCTTCTGTCTGAGCCTTTTCTTCATCTATTTCTGCGCTCTGTGAGATAATCATTGCCCTTAGGATTCCCGGACACTCATACTGGCGTTTACCTGCACCGATTCCAATCTTCTGGATTTCAAATGTTTCCGGAAGTTTATCTTTTGTTTTCACTGCTGCCACTATCGCCGCACCTGTAGGCGTTACAAGTTCACCTTCTACCTCTGTCATTTTCAGATGTAAATGATTGGCACTTACTATATTTGCAACTGCCGGAACCGGGATTGGTAGGATGCCATGCTGACAACGGACAGTTCCACGTCCCTCGCAGAGAACAGGAACGATCACCTCTGTAACATCCAGATCATCCAGGCAGACTGCCACAGACACAATATCCACAATAGAGTCCACTGCTCCCACCTCATGAAAATGCACCTGATCCACAGGCACATTGTGTGCTTTACTCTCTGCCTCTGCAAGAATTTCAAATATACGCAATGCGATCTTCTTTGCATTCTCAGTCATTGCGCTATGCTCTATAATATAGGTAATTTCTTTTATTCCACGGTGTTCGTGATGGTGATGGTCTTGCGCTGTTCCTGTGCCATGGGCGTGATTGCACTCACGACCTTCATGATGATGTCCATGCAGATATTCCATATCATGGTCATGATTTTCATGCTCTTTATCCAGCACAACATCAAAATCACATGCATCTATTCCGGACTTTACAACTCTGCTGATCTTTGTCTCAAATCCTGATACCTTAAGACTCTTCAGCACCCTGTCCAGCACTGAGCGGTCAGCTCCCAGATCAAGAAGAGCCGCAACCGTCATATCACCACTTATCCCTGAATAACATTCCAGATATAATGTTTTTCCCATAATCAATTTCCTTTCTCATCTGTACCTGCTGCCAGACGGTTAATCTGTGTTGCCAGATAGCCGGCACCGTAGCCGTTATCAATATTCACCACAGCAATCCCGTTCGCACAGGAATTGATCATGGTAAGAAGTGCCGAAAGACCATGCATACTTGCACCATAACCCACAGAAGTCGGTACTGCGATCACCGGTCTGCTCACCAGACCGCCCATCACACTGGCAAGAGCTCCCTCCATTCCCGCAACTGCAATTACACAGTTCGCACTCTGGATCGTCTCCAGTCTGGAGAATAAACGATGCATTCCGCTGACTCCCACATCATAAATCCGTTCAACATTTGTGCCAAAATATTCCGCTGTCTGTGCAGCTTCCTCAGCAACCGGAATATCTGCAGTTCCTGCTGAACACACGGCGATCTTACCAATACGCTTCTTATCTTTCTTCTCAACTTTTAAGATGCGTGAGATCGGATCATATTCTGTTTCCGGAAACTTCTCCTTCACCAGTTCATACTGATGTTGGGAAGCTCTGGTTCCGAATACCTCGCCGTCTTCTCTGTATAATCTTTCAAAAATATTCAGAAGATGTTCATCTGCCTTATTACTGCAGTAGATTACTTCTGCGAAACCGGTTCTTGCCTTACGGCTTGTATCCAGCTTCGCATACCCCATTTCTTCATAACTTTCTTTCTTAAGGATTCTCTCTGCCTCTTCCACAGATACCGAACCACTTTTTACACTTTCAAGAATTTCCTGTAAGGTCATGGATTCCTCCTTTTAGAACACCACCTGCACCAGAAACATACAGACAACCGTTCCCACTATAATACTGAGCAGTGTATTTCTCTTCCACAAATGAAGATTTTGCTGTTATCATTCTTTATCCTTATCAACGCCCTTATTTCCACGCTGATCATAGTCATCCAGGAAATTATAATATTCTCCATCTTTATGATATCCCATAACAGTACGAAGATTAATATCCCGCACACTGTTAAAGATATTCGTCTCGATCACACTACTTGTATTTCTAAACTGTGCAACCAACTCTTTCATCTCATCACGCTTGGAACCACGTCCGCCCCCACAGCTTACACAGTTCTCGGTGAAACGGCATGCACACTGAATGAAGTGCAACCCATTAGTATCTCTCCATGCCTTGATCGCAGATTCCTTGATCAGATACATGGGACGGATCAGTTCCATTCCCTCAAAATTCTGACTGTGCAGCTTCGGCATCATAGTCTCCACCTTACCACTGTACAGCATACCCATGAGGATTGTCTCGATCACATCATCAAAATGATGTCCCAGCGCAATCTTATTACATCCCAGCTCCTTGGCATGAGAATACAGATAACCACGTCTCATTCTCGCACACAGGTAACAGGGATTATTCTCAATTTCTGCCACTGTATCAAAAATATCACTTTCAAAAACCGTAAGAGGAATTCCCAGAAGCTCTGCATTATCCTGAATAATCTTCCAGTTATCCGCATTATAGCCCGGATTCATTACCAGAAACACCAGTTCAAAATGAATCTTCCCATGACGCTTCAGCTCCTGAAGCAGCTTCGCCATCAGCATAGAGTCCTTACCACCTGAAATACAGACAGCAATCTTATCTCCCTCCTGGATCAGCTGATACTCATTCAAAGCCTTGGTAAACGGTCTCCAGACTGTCTTTCTGAACGTCTTGATAATACTGTGCTCAATCTCCTTCGTCTTCAGTTCCTTCTGCTCCTTAGCATCATTCTCCATAAAACGGCTCAGAGAAAGTCTCAGATACGCACGATATCCACCTTCAATATTCACAGCCTCATACCCTGCATCACTCAGCTTCTCCACACAGTCCCGGCTTCTGTCCCCCGTATGGCAGAGAACATACACCATCTTCTCCCTGTCCACAGACTCCATTCTTTCCTCAAACTCATCCAGCGGAATATTCACTGCCCCCGGAAAAGATCCCCTGCTGTACTGATCCGCCGGCCGCACATCCACGATCGTAATCTTAGAAGAATCAATCTTCTCCAGCTCTTCCACACTAATTGTATTCATATATAACCTGCCTTTATCTATTAAAATCAATCACTTACCTCTGATGAATCACCCTGTATTTCCGCCCAATTCACCAGCCATCATTATACTTTGAAACCCCATGATAGTCAACATATTCCCTCGCCGTTGACTCGTAACAGTCCCTGTTTCGTTACTGTGTGAACGGAGTGAACAGTAACACAAAAGGAACAGAGCCAACGCCCTGTTCCCTTTTTATTATTTATAAACTTTTACACCAAAGGATTCATGAATGATAGTACGAGCCTCTTCAATGGTTTTAAACTCTTCTGCTTTCAGCATCTGTGCTGTGATATTTCCGATTGCAGTTGCCTCTCCTGGACCTGCATGGATTTCTTTCTTTGTTGCCTTTGCAGTCAGCTCATTGAGATATCCTGCGTTGGAACCGCCGCCCACGATATGAATACGGCTGTAAGTCCTGCCTGTCATCTCTTCCAGCTCTTTTGCTGTCTTTGCATAGCATTCCGCAAGACTTGTGTAGATAACTGTTGCAATCTCTCCCAGAGTTTCCGGAACCTTCTGTCCTGTTCTGCGGCAGTAATCCTTAACTTCCTCTGTCATATTGTCAGGAGAAAGGAAACACTCATCATTTGCGTCTACTCTTGACGGGAAATCCTTTGCTTCCTCTGCCATTGCGCAGATTTCTGCAAAGCTGTATGCATCATTTACTTCATGACGCACAGACTGAATCATCCAGAGTCCCATGATATTCTTCAGGTAACGGAAACGGCCTGCATAACCGCCTTCATTTGTGAAGTTCATCTCACAGCTTTTCTCAGAACAGTCAGCTTCTTTTCTCTCAATTCCCATCAGTGACCATGTTCCGGAACTGATGTAGATAAAATCATCGTCATTTGCAGGAACTGCCAGTACAGCGGATCCTGTATCATGTGTTGCAGGTGCAACTACTTCCAGATCAAATCCCACTTCTTCCCTGATCTTATCTGACAGATGTCCGATGCCTGTTCCGGGCATGATCAGCTTCTGAAACATTTTTCTCGGATAACCGAGCATATCGATCAATTCATAATCCCAGTCCTTAGTGATCGGGCTTACAAGCTGTCCTGTCGTAGCTTCTGTGTACTCACAGGTTTTCTGTCCTGTAAGAAGGAAATGGAAATAATCCGGCACATGAAGAAGTGTCTCCGCCTGTTCCAGATATTCCGGATGTTTCTTTTTCACTGCCATCAGCTGATAGATCGTATTATAATCAGCTTTCTGGATACCTGTTCTTGCATAAAGATCTTTCAGGGAAATTGCCTTATAAACTTCTTTATCCATTCCCTCTGTACGGTGGTCACGATATCCTACCGTATTTCCAAGAACTTTATCATCCTTGTCCAAAAGTACAAAGTCAACACCCCATGTGTCCACACCCATACTTACCGGAATCTTGCCAATCTCTTTACATTTCTTCAGACCATTTACTACCTCTTTGAAAAGACGGTCAAATTCCCAGCAGAGTTCTCCGTCTTTCTTTACCATTCCATTCTCAAAACGATAAATTTCTTCCAGAACCATTTTTCCGTTTTCCATATGTCCAAGGATATGACGTCCGCTGGATGCTCCGATATCTACTGCTAAATAATATGCTGCCATTGCAAAACCTCCTCAATATATGAATTTATACGCTCTTCATATCTGATGATTTTATTTTATCTCAACTTACTCCCCAAAATAAGAACCTTGTTTGTCTGAAAAAGTGTCCTTATTTGCTATTTTGAAATCTATCGTCGAAATAAGTATCTTTACAACTTAATAAAATCATCATTTCCAATCATTGTTTTATTGTTTGAACAACAACGCCGCACTTGCCATACGGCAGTGCGGCGTCTGTATTTGTATTAATAATTAATACTTAATTCTAAGGATTCATTTCCTCTCGATATTTACTTATCGATTAGTCATAAAGGTTAGGAGCGATTTCTTCGCTGTCCATATTTGTGGAATCATACCAGTATCCATCTGTAGGAACATCTTCAAGTTCCTGTCCGTTAGCTGCTGCTGTCAGAGCGTAGATTGCATAGTAACCCATCATCAGAGGAGACTGTG
>OLQJ01000131.1_pt1 | contig 63409 bp, 48 predicted proteins | sample 1673231 | NCBI WGS metagenome assembly OLQJ01 (sample SAMEA3136769, study PRJEB25190) | human gut metagenome | biome: human gut; feature: human-associated habitat; material: faeces | place: Austria | collected 2013
GCCATCGTCGGCCTCCAATCTCATGTCATTCGTCCCTCATCGGACTGTCTAATACATTGTAGCCAATCCAGACACGATGTCTACAAGGGCCGATAATCGGACTCATCGACGAAAGGACGGCATCATGTTCCACTTCTTCGGAAGGATGAGGGGAAACGGACGGAAGGCGGCGCCGGACTACCGGCTCCTGGATTACGCGGACCACCTGCGGTTCATACGGCCCTTCGTGCAGGCGAGATACGGGTCGGAGCCCGCGCAGGAGATACTTTCCATACTGAAGGACTCGGCCGACGACGAATGGACGTACTCGCGATCGAGAAAGGCGCTTCAGCCGTTGACGGGACGCGGCGACGCGGAATTCCTCGCCCGGGTCGAGCTGATGGCGTCCGAGGCCATAGGAGGCGTCAACTCCGCCATCGGCGCCGCGAACGAATGCGGGACGCGGATGGAACGGCGTCTCCAGGTGTTCGCACCGGACGGGATGAAGCCGTGCGCCTCATGCCGGATGCTTGACGGGCTGAGGACGGGTCTCGACGAGCCGTTCACCCTTCCGGGGGGCATAGGCGCATGTTCCGGCGACGCATGGCTTCCGATCGACCCGATGGTGCCGGAATGCCTGTCGGAGGAGAGCGCGTGCACGGTCGTCGAACTGTTCGAGATGCCCGAATGACACGGGACGCAGCAGACGGGTCGGCGCGGAATCCGCGCATCATGAGTCTGGAGACCGCGAAGGGCCTGGCCGACGCGCTCGGCGTCACCCTGGATGGTTTCTGGGAAGGCCTGGACGGTTGATTGTCGTTCCCGCCGAAGCGGGAAAAGCCTCTCACCCACAACTGGACCACGACCGGGAACGGAACCCAATAAGCGGATAAGCGCATACGTATATGCTTATCCGCTTATTGGGTTCCGTGGATGCCGGGCGCGCGGTAGCCGCGCGCGACCGACCCGTCGGGCATGTCCAGCTCGAATCCGTCGGCCCTCTCCCCTATGGCCTCGGCGAGCCGTTCGAGTTCGTCCAGCGTGGGTTCGGGCAGTTCGGGCATGTGGATGCCGTCGTTCCTCATGGGTTCTCCTTTCCTTCGCGGCGAGCGGACGGCTCCGCGTCCTCTCGCTCGAAGCGGCGGAGGCGGGCGAAGGCCCGGCGCGCGAGGTCGTACGCCTCATAGTAGCTGGGATGGTCGGTGTCCTCCTGCCAGACGATGTTTCCGGTCCGGTCGGTGACGAGCGCGGTGAACGAGTTCGGCTCCATGGCCGCGAGGGGGCGGAACAGGAGCGTGAAGCCGTGGGACGGCACCGCGACCGAAGCGACAGCGAGGGGACGGTTGCGGCCGGCGTCCGTGCCGCGGCGGGCGGTCCGGACGGACAGGGCGCCGGCGTATCCGTTGACGACGGCGAGGTCGCGGATGGCGAGCTGGAGCGGGACGCCGAGCCACGCGTCCGGCGTCATATGACGGGTCGCCTGGTTCATCATCGGCTCCATTTCGCGTTCGTGTCGTTGAATCCGGACCGTTCGATGTCGCACATCTGCACGTTGACGGGGATGCCGGGCAGCCCGCCGAGCTTGATGAGGAACTTGCCCACGCCCTTGAAGCTCGCGTTCGCGTCGAAGTTGGTGGGTGTGGCCCAGTCGGCCAGCATGTCCTCCTCGCGCACGCTGATGGGAAGGCCGGACTCGCCGCGCAGATAGCGTTTGATCTCGGTGCGGGACAGGGCTCCGAGGACCTTGATCTTGCTGCGTTCCACGAATCCACGGGCCTTGTTGTTCTGCGCCTGGGTGTCCAGGCACAGCAGGTCCGCGAACGTGTGGGTGATCATGATCTGTCCGACGCCCCACTGGCGGTTGAGCCGGGTGAGCAGGTCGAGGCGGTCGACCATGAGCGGGCTGGCGCGCAGGGCGCGGTGCATCTCGTCCATGATGATGACGTGGTTGCGGCGGGGTTGCAGGCCGGCCTCGGCCATCATGTCGGCCGCGTTCTTCGCGGCGAACGCGCTCGACCATGTGGCGGCGAGCACGGCGGCGACGACGTCGTCGCCGGCCTGCGCGAGGGCGCTGATGTCGAAGTCGACGGGGCGGGACAGGTCGAGCCGTTCGGTGGTCTGCTCGCAGAACAGGCGTCCGAACCGTCCCATCGGGTTCGCGAGTCCGTGGAGGCTGGACAGCAGGTCGCGGGTCGAGCGCGCGTAGGCCTCGTCGTTCTCGGGGTCGTCGAACACGGCGGCGGCGCGAATCTCGGGCGTGCCCTGTCTGACGAGGTCGCGCAGGTCGGGGATGACGGGCGGCTCCGGATCGTCCTTGGTGCGCTCGTACAGGATCTTGAGCGCGGTGGACAGGACGTTGGATTCCACGTCGGAGACGGTGCGGCGTCCCTCCTCCCGTCCGGTGCGGCTGATGGTCAGCAGCACCTCCATGAGCGCGCTGCGGCGTTCGTGGTAGTCGGCGAGCAGGTCCTCGCGGGCGTCTCCCGTGAGCCGTTTGAGCGCTTCATGGATGCCGCCCGGGTCGAGCGGGTTGATGGAGCCCAGGCCGCTGCCCAGACGGATGACCTGTCCGCCGAGCAGCCGGACGAGTTCGGCGTAGTCCGGCTTCAGGTCGCCGGGGATGATCGCGTTCATGCCGAGGGCGGACATGCCCCACACCTGGCGGCGCACGAACGTGGATTTGCCGATGGCGGGCAGCCCCATGACGAACATGCTGGGCTGTTCGATGATGCCGGCGCGGAACCAGCTGATCGGATCGCAGCACACGCCCGCGCCGGTCGTCATGCTCCGTCCGATGGGCACGCCCTCGACGGGCAGCGCCATGTCGGTGCTGAACGGCCAGAATCCCCCGCACACCTGGGTGCTGGTGCCGAAGAACTCGTCCATCGTGGGCATGAGCCCGCCCCATCCGCCGCCCCTTGAGCGCCGTCCCCTCCAGGACGGCCCCATCGGCGTTGGCGGGATGGACGGGCGAAGGACCGGCATGTCCGGATCCATGGTCCGGCCGGTGTTCTTTCCCTTCCGCATGGTTCCGTTCCTTTCACGAGAGCGCGGCGAACGCGCTGGGAGGCGTGTAGTTCCTGAGGTTGAGGCCGAGCGGCAGGCTCGCGGCGAAAGCGGTGTCCTGCGCGCCGTAGCAGGGGCGCAGGTCGATCTTCGCGCTTCCGGCGGCGCCCTCGACGGCGTGCGTGGCCTGTTCGAGCCTCATGCGCTCGTCGTCGCCGGCGCGAACGGTGGCGGTCACGAGCATGCCGAAGAACACAATTGCCGCTCCCCTGTTGGTCTCGATGGCCTGCCGGTTGGCCTTGTTGATCTGGCTCATCGCGCTGATGGACGCGCGCTTCTCCTGGCTGACCTGGTTGGCGGCCCTCTGTCTGTTCTGCTCGGCCATGAACGCGGTCTTGTCCGGAGGCAGGACGTGGAACACGACGGTGACGCGCTTGCGGTCGCAATCGGAGAGCGGGCCGAGCAGACGCGCCAGGGTGGAGCTGGTCACGTTGGATTTGGGCGGGTCGCACATCTCCCATGTGCGGCTCACGCCGGAATCGTGCCGGTAGTGGTCCCAGCCGGCCTCGCAGGCGACGGGCCCGGCGTCCTCCCATTCGATCCATGGCTGGCCGTCGGCCTGTTCGAGCGTGTCCTGCGTGGCGGGATCGTAGCTGACGCGGACCATGCGGCTGATCTCGTCGATGGTGAGCGTGCGCGCGGTCCCGCCGCCCGCGTCGGCGATGCGGCGGATGAGGTTGGGGACGAGCTGTCCGATGCGGCGGGCCGCGTCCTCGGGTTCGAGAAATTTCCCGTCGCGCACGTCGACGTAGCGGAACGTGAGCGTGAGGATCACGCTGCTGGACGCGCCGCCGGTCGCGTACAGGTCCATGATCTGGGCCATGGCGCGGGCCGCGAGCTCGGGAGCGTCCTTGACGGTGCGCTTGGCGAGGTTGCGGCGGAAGCGCACGCCCGAGTCGGGCGACGTGTCCACGGTGACGGCCAGCTGGGTCACGCCGGCCTCGCCGCCCAGCGCCTCGAGCAGGCCGGCCCACGAGGCGACGTACGCGTCCTCGACGTCGTCGTCCGCGAGGGCCGCGCCCTGCGGCTGGCATGCGAACAGGAGCGAGTATTCTCCGGTGTGCCCGTGGCGCACGAGGGTGAGCCGGTCGCCGAACCCGTCGTTCGCCTCGACGAGCGAGACGCGCGACAGGATGCCGGGCAGGCGGCATTCGCCCGATTCGACGGGCGCGAGCATTCCGGAACGGTACAGGGCCCTGCCCTTCCTGGACTCCGAGAGCCAGGAGCGCCGTTCCACGGTCCGGTCGAGCACGTTTCGATGTTCGCGGTCGCGTACCGCGAGCACCGCGATGGTGCCGATGCCGATGACCGCGGTCGCGATGGCCGCGACCACGTTGACCATGGACAGCATCAGCGTGACGACGAGCACGCCGAGGCCCGCGAAGGTCAGCGGCTTGCCGATGTTGCGGATGCCGCCCGCGATGGGGCGCATCCAGTCGCCGTATGTCGTGCTTGAGGCCATTTAGAACTCCTTGGTCTTGCGGGTCGCGGCGCGGTTGGCGCCGTCGGGCCCGTCTCCGGACGGCTTCGCGCCTCCGGACGGGCGGGCGCCCGCCGGGGCCGACGGGTCGGAGCCGGAACGGCCGACGGACTGTTCGATCCGCGCGGCGGTGGACGAGGATTCGGGTTTCGCTCCGTCCGGGGCTCCTCCGGAGCCGGAGCCCGCGGACTGCTGGTCCATGCCGGACGGCATGGGATTGTCCGCCGTGTCCTTCGCGCCGTCAGGGACGGCGGATTCCGACGACGTGGATTGTCCTCCGCCGCCGGAGGAGCCCGCCTGCGTTCCCGCCGGTCCGCCGCCGGCTCCGATGCCGGATGGTTGCGCGGCTCCCGACGGTTTCGCGCCGTCGGGGGCGGCGTTCTTCTTGCCGGCCGCTCCGACCACGCCCTTCGCGCCGGCCTTGAGCGCGCCGCCGGCGGCCATGACGCCCATGCCCGCGATTCCGCCGAGCATGGACGGTATGACCCCGCCGCCGCCGACGCTTCCCGCCACGGCCGGGACGATGAGCTTTATCATCGCGGGCAGGAGCACGATGACGCTGACGGTGAGCATGAGGGTGATGGCCTGGCTGTCGTCGCCGTCCGTCGCGGTGACCATGATCGCGCTTCCGGTCGCCATGACGAGCGCGGCGACGGGTTTGTACAAAAGGAAAGCGAACAGCCATCCCATGACCTTGCCGAACGCCTGGCGTCCGGTCTCCATCCAGCTCATCGCCGCCCAGACGGGGGCGACGCCCACCATGATGGGCAGCAGGCCGGCGCGCAGGTAGCAGAACACCTTGCTGATGAGGTTGCAGAACCACACCACGATGGTGAGGACCAGGGCGATAGGCCAGTCGAGGTTGAAGAATTCCGTCGCCGCGAGCGTGTTGTGCTGCCACGAGTCGCGCATCATGTTGGACGCGCTTTTGAGCACGCCCGCGGTCCAGGTGTCCACGGTGTCCTGGAACAGGTTGACGAATCCGGCGAGGCATACGCTGGTGAGCATGGCCCACATGAAGGCCTTGCCCAACGGGACGAGTTCGCGTCCCTCCTGCGTGGTGATGAGCTTGAAGCCGGCCGCGACGACGCCACAGACGGCCGCGATGATGAGGAACGGGTCGACCTGGAGCCTCACCCAGTCGGACACGAAGAACGAGGCTCCCGATCCGGGCGTCCATGACGCGAGGGCCGGAGTGGAGCGTCCGGCCGTGGCCGTGGGCACGCCGTTGACGACGGTTTTCGTCATGTGGGCCTGTTTGAAGAACGTGAGGGCGATGCTCGCGGCGGACGAGCCCATGAACACGCCCAGGAAGATCCATCCGATCTTGCCCAGCAGGTGTCCGTCCATGCCGGCCGAGCCGTTGCCGATCTGCCAGACGATGCGCGCCGCGAGGACCATGAGGCTGATCGCGGCCGCGACGATGAGCACGCCCTGGGCGATGTTGAGGTATTTGTTGACGTTCGTGTCCCACGCGTCGTACATGGGCAGCACGGAGTTCTGGAGGGTGGAGACGGTTCCCGACGAGGCGACGAGCGTGTTGCGGCTGGTGCTGAGCCAGTCGATCGTGTCGCCCGACTGCTGCTCGTACATCGTCCACATGGTCTTCTCGAGCCAGCTGAGCTTGCGCTGCTTGTCGCATGATCTCGTGGACGAGACGTATGTCCAGGTTCCCGCGCCCTCCGACGCGTCGTCGTCGGAGATCTGCGAGTTGGTCGCGTTGAGCGCGTCGCACTGCGCGGAAGGGTTCGCGACGAAGTAGACCTTCGCGGATCCGGCGGCGGCGACCGCGTTCCCCTGGTTCTTGTTGGCCCAGGCGTACTGCGGGCTGCGGATGAGTTTTCCGGGCTTGTTCTGGGGGATCTTCATCGAATACGTGGTCATCACGTCGGAGATCTCCTCGTCGCCGAATTTGAGATCGTCCTTCAACGCGTCGAAGTTCGGTCCTCCGCAGGCCGCGAGTGACAGGACGGCCGCCAGCGCGAGAAGCATCGCGACGAGGCGGCCCTTGCGCCGGCGCGCCATCCGCTCAGCAGCTTTCCGCGATGGACAGGCCGAGCGCGCTCATGAACGCCAGGGCGCCGGCGACGATGAAGATGCCGACGACCCAGTTGATGAGCTTGTCGAACGTGTCGTCCCTGTCCGGGACGCCGTCGCCCTGCTGGCGGAGCACGTGCACGCCGATGCGGATCAGCGCGACAATCGCGACGACGAGGCCGAGGGCCTTGACCCATCCGAGCGCGGTGCTCACCGGGCTGGAGAATCCAGGCGGAAGGCATGCCTTCGGGTTCGCGAGGTCGGCGAGGACCATGCCGTATGCGGCGGCGGATGCGATGTGTTCAAGCATCATTTCTCCTTTGATGTTCGTTGCTGGTGCGCCTTCCACGGTCGCACATCCCCGACGCCGCGGCGGTGCACGGCGTCTACAAGTTCCCTCATGCCTTCCCGCCCGCTTCGAGGTCAGCGAGCATCCTGGCGTACGCGCGCGGATACGTTTCGGGAAAGCCGTCGAGGTCGAGTCCGCGGATGAAGGGCAGCCTCCACAGCGCGGGCGCGGCGGAGCCGACCAGGAGCGCGCCCTTGCGCAGCTCCCGCGGCGTCTTCGGCAACGGCATGGTGACGGCGACGCCCATGAGGACGGTCCGGCCGAACAGTCCCGCGTTCCAGTCGGCGAGCAGCGCGCGGAGCGCTTCGAGGCCACGTCCCGTGCACATGGCGCACAGCACGACCCAGCTCGGCATGCGCGGGTCGGTGCTGACCGGCAGGCCGCGTCCCGCGTCCGCGTACCGGTCCCTCGCGCTCATGCGGATTGTGGTGCACCCCGCTCCCCCATGCGCCGCCACCAGCCATACGCGGTCGGCGGTCGGACGGGCCGCGAACGGAGGGACCAGTTGGGTCAGCGCCGGCCGGGGATGCGGTGCCCGGGGCAAAGGCGGTTGGTTCTGGACGTTCATTCGTTCCTTCCTTCTCACAGTCCCGGATCGGTGTCCGGCATTCCTCCGTCGTCGTTTTCCGACGGGACGCTCCATGACGGGGCGGATGGCGTTGAGGACGGCCGCCGCTGGGGCGCGGACGGCGTCTGGACGCTCTCCTGCCGCTGGATGCGGCCCTGTCCGGTTCCGGCGGCCTGCCGCTGGACGTTCTGGGACTGCTGCTGTTCGGCGGCCTCCTCCTCGGCCTTCCGCTTCGCGGCCTCCTCATCGGCCTTCGCCTTGGCTTCCGCGTCGGCCTTCGCCTTCGCCGCCTTCGAATCGTTCACCGACTTGACGGCCTTGGCGATCGCGACGGCATCGCGGGCTTTGATGGCCTTCGCCAGCGCGTCGCGGGTCCTGGCGTCCTGGACCTTGCCTTCCGAATCCTTGAGCAGCCGTGACGCGTCGTCGACGGTCTTGTCGAGCTTCGACGCCTCGACCGCCTTCACGGCCGTCCGTATCGCCTTCACGGAGGTCTTCGCGGTCTTCGCGCTCCTGTCCGCCTTCACGGCGGCCGTGTCCAGGCCGTCCACGTCGGACGCGTCGCAGGAGACCATGCCGGGCGTCTTCACGGATGCCGCGCGGTTCAGCCTGTCGATGGTCTTCGGATCCTTCACGGTCTTCGGATCCGTCTTCGACGTCCGTTCCGCCTCTTCCATGGCCTTGTCCAGTTCGCGTCGGGCGGACGAGAGCCTGCCCAGGGACGATTCGCATCGGTCGCGGGACTGTTCCGTGGCCTTGGCTTCCCGGACGCGGCCGGCCGCGACGACGCAGCCTCCGGCGATGGCCGAGACGAGCATGGCTCCCACGACCGAACAGCAGACGATGACGGCGGCACGGGGGATGCCGTGGGTCTCGGGAGGGATGTCGGCGACGGCCTCGAGTCCGTCGCGCACGCTTTCCGGACTCGCGGCCACGAAGGATGATGGTTCCGGACGGATCGGCGCGGGCGCGGGAGCTACGGACGGCATGCTGTCCCGGGACGGCGCCCTCGACGGCAACGGAGGCATGTCCGGAATCTCGGGCGTACGGGCATGCGACAGCCCCTTGAGCCTGGGTCTTTGGACCGGAGGCTTGTCCGAAGCGGCGGGACGGTTCTCGGATGAGTCCGGGATCCGGGGTTCCGGCGACGGAACGGGGCGGGCGCCCGCATCATCGGGAGACGGCCTTGGCGCGGCCGGTCCGGGCGCCGGCCTTATGGGAATCGGACCGACGGTCCATTCGTCGATCTCGTCCATCCTGAGAGAGTCCTTTCCCTGTCAGCGCGCTGCGACGCGGTTCATGGCTTCCGCGGCGAGTCCTTCGCCGGCGTCCGTCTGTTCCCTTTGGGCCTGGACGCGTTCGCGTTCGGCCGCGATGCCGTCCGCGCCGGCCGTCCGCGCCGGCTCGATGCCATGGATCAGTGCGACCGACAGGTTCCTCAGCATCTCGTCCTCGGGTTTGACCCGGTACAGCTGGTCGGCGAAATGCTTGCATCTGGCCGCAGGATCCCCTTCCATATAGCTGACGGTAGCCGCGATGCGGTACGCGCCGGCGCGGTCGGACGTCGGATGAATCTGCAGCGCGAAATCGGAGAACAGGCGCGGTATGTCCTGCTTGAACGCGCAGGCTATGGCGTGCGAGACGTCGTAATCGGACGGCATCATGATGGCGCGATACGTGTCGAACAGTCCGTACGACGCCTCCTCGTCCAACATGGCGACCGCTTCGAACTCCTCTCCGGACATGTCGGGGCGAAGGACCTTCGCGATGGTCGCGTCCATGAGTCCGTTCGGCTCGACCATGGTGCGCAGCGCGTCGGTGATGCGGTCATCGGAGATCTTCGATTCCCCTGGAAGGTACTTGCGTTCCTTCAAGGTCTCGATCAAATCGAACATGGTTTGAATCTGCTGCCGGGTAGTTTGCGCCATTCCGTGGGCCTTTCGTTCGGTTTTTCGTTTTCTCGACGCTCCCATACTGTCCCGGGGTGCGGCGCCCTGCGGTGCACCATGTCTACAAGTTCTGACGCACCAGAAAGGAAAACGGCCGGAACGGGAGTTCCGGAAACCGTCGTACGGGTTTCCATGGGTCCTGTTCCGGCCGCTTGTTCTGGATTGGAGGGGGATTTGGGTCAGCGCGTGCTGTGGCGTGCGGTCACGTCCATGCGGCGGCGCTTCATGTCGAGCACGGTCCAGCCGATGCCGGTGAGGGCCACGGCCGCGAGGAGCATGCCGTTCGTGTTGGCGCCGGTGGACGCCATGACCTTGTCGGCCTTGGTGGCGGCGTTCGACGTGGCCTTCTCGCTGGTCTTCAGGCCGGTCTGCTCGACCTGCGGGCCGGAGACGGCGCCGGTCGAACCAGTGCCGTCGGTCTTGCCGGACGCGTCCTTGATCGCGGCGGCCAGCGCGGCCTGCGCCTTGTCGTAGTCGCTCTTGGCCTTCGCCTGCGTGGTCTTCGCATCGGCGAGCTTGGCCTTCGCGTCCGCCAACGCCTGCTTGGCGGCGTCGAGGTCGGCTTGTGCCTTGTCGACGGCGGCCTGCGCCGTCTTGACCGCGTCGGTGTCCTTCGCGTCCTTCCGGGCCTGTTCGAGCTTGGCCTTCGCGGCCGTCAACGCCTGTTCGGCGTTCTTGACGTCGCTCTTGGCCTGTTCGACCTGCTTGGCGGCGTCGTCGCGGGCCGTGGCGGCCTGCCGGTACGCCTCGGTCTTCGCGTCGAGGTCGTTCTGGGCGGCGGTCAGCGCGTCGGTCTTGGCCTTGAGGTCGGCCAGCGCGTTCTCGAGGTCCCTGACCTGCTGGGCGGCCTCGTCGCTCTTGGCCTTGGCCTGCGTGTAGGCGTCCTGCTTGGCGTCGAGGTCCGTCTTGGCGGCCTCCAATGCCTGCTTGGCCTGGTCGGCCTCGCTCTTGGCCTGCTCGTAGTTGGTCTTGGCGGCGGACAGTGCGTTCTCCGCGTCGGTCAGGATGCTCACGCGTTCGTCGGCCTGGGCCTTGTCGGCCTGGGCCTTGTCGAGCGCCTGCTTGGCTTGTTCGACCGCGGCCTGGGCGTTCCTGAGGTTGGCCTGCGCCTGGTCGTTCGCCGTCCTGGCCTCATCGTACGAGGTCTGGGCCTGCTGGCGGGCGGTGTCGGCCGTCGTGTAGTCGGCCTGCGCCTGCTCGTTCGCGGTCTTGGCCTGCTCGTAGGCGGTCTGGGCCCGCTGGCTCTTGGCGGTCGCGTCGGCGAGGACCTGCGCGGTTTCGGCGGCCTCGGCCTTCGCGGCCTGCCGCGCCTGTTCGGCGGCGGCCTGCGCGTCGGCGGTGTCGGCCTTCGCCTGGTTGGCCCTGTCGAGCGCGGCCTTGGCCTCGTCGACCTTCCTCAACGCCTCCTCGTACGTGGACTGGGCGGAACGGATCTGGTTGACGTAGTTCTCGACCATCGTGCGGTAGACGGACGCGTCGAACACGGTGTCGTTCTTGTTGTAGGAGTTCCAGTCGTTATAGAACTCCTGGGAGGATGCGCCGTATCCGTAATCGCCGGTGTCGTAGCCGCTGTAGGCCATGCCAGTGACGCTGTATTCCGGGTCGATGATGTTGAGGTAGTGGCCGACCTTGTAGTACAGGTCCGGATACTTCGAGAACACGTCGTACGGGGACAGGTCCGCGAGGTCCGGATAGTCGCCGGACTTGAGGGCGGCGTCGTAGATCGCTTTCTCGTTCGTGTACCAGCCGATGTACGGGTCCCAGTCCGAAGTTCCCCATGCGAGGTTCTCGCCGACGTTGTCGTACTGGTAGTTGTGGTTGTGGTGTTCCTCACCGGGCTGTGCGGCGTAGTTGGCCTGGACCATGGCCATGGCCAATGCGGTCTCGGACACCTTCAACGGTTCCAGACCGTTCTCCTCGCGCAGCCTGTTGCACTCGTCGATCATGTCGAGGGCCTTGAGCAGGTTGTCGAGGCTGGTCGCATCGTCCTTCGCGCCGATGTGCGTGTACTCCAGATACTTGGACACGCTGGAGTCGGTCAGATACTTGTACGCCTGTTCGGCGTTGTCCGTCTGGAACCAGCCGGCCGAGCCCTGCGCCTCCTTCTCGGCGGCCTCGTCGGCGGCCTTCTTCGCGTCCGCGGCGGCCTTGACCGCGGCGTCGTACGCGGCCTGAGCCTGGTCGGCGTCCTGTGAAGCCTTGTCCGCGGCGGTCTTCGCGTCAGCGGCCGTCTTGTTCGCCTTGGAGAGCTCGCTCTGCGCCTTGTCGTTCGTCTGCTTGGCCTTGTCGAGCGCCGTGTCGGACGTGGACTTGTCCGCCTGCGCCTTGTCATACGCGGCCTGGGTCTTGTCGGCCTTGGCCTTGGCCTGGTCGGCGGCGTCCTGCGCCTTGTCGAGCTTCTCCTGGGCCTGGTCGGCCTTCGACTGGGTCTGGTCGGCCTTGGTCTTCGCGGTGGCGGCGGCCACGGTGGCCTCGGCCTGCGCCTGCTGGGCCGCGTCGACGGCCTCGCCGGCCTTCACCGCGGCGTCCTGCGCCTCCTTGACCTTGGCGGGATCGTTCGCGTCGCCGGCCAGTCGGGTGGCCTCGTCGAGCTTCGCCTTCGCCTCGTCGCTCTTCGCCTGAGCCTTGTCGGCGGCCTGCCGGGCCTGGTCGGCCTTGGCCTGCGCCTGGTCGGCGGCGGTCTTCTTCGCGGCGGTGTCCTGGTCGAGCTTCGTCTTGTCGGTGGCGTCGACCCTGGCCTGCGCGTTCTTCGCGGCCTGGTCTGCCTTCTCCTTGGCCTTGGCGGCGTCGTCGCGGATGGACCGGCTGTCGTTCATGGCCTTCTCGAGCGTGTCGGCGTTCCTCGCCGACTGGTCGGCCTTCGCCTGCGCCTGGCTGAGGCTGTCGTGCGCCTTGTCGAGGCTGTCCTGCGCCTGCTGGACTCCATTGGTGGCCTGCTGGACGTTCTGGTCCTGGTTGATGGTGTCCTCGACGTTCTGCTGTGCCTGCTGCACGTTCTCCTGGGCCTGGTCGACCTGCTGCTGGGCCTGGTCGGTGGCCTGCTGTGCCTGCTGGACGCCGGTGTTGGCCTGGTCGAGGCTGTCCTTGGCCTGGGCGACCTGCTGTTGGGCGGCGGCCACCTGGTCCTGCTGCGCGCCCTGCTGCTGGGCGGCCTGGTCGACGGCGTCCTGCGCCTGCGCCACTGCCTGCTGGGCCTGTTCGACCGGGGTGACCGCGGTCTCGTCGGCCATGGCCGGCGCGGCGATGGTGCCCGCGACAGCCACGGATGCTACCGCTGTTGCGAAAGCCTTCTTGTTCATATCTACCCTCCAATGCCGGATCCCATTGGGATCCGGCTCCAATGGAAACGTCCCTGCGACGTTTCCGTCAACTATTCCACGTGCCCCCAATCCGATATCGGCGTCACCGGCGTGTCGTCCTGTCGGCGGTGGAGTGGCCGCGCACCCTCCAGACTACCCCCAGACATTGTCCGTCGGGGTCAATCCTTCCGTCCGTGTCGTCCGAACGGCCGGGCTTTCGGCCTGGACGCGACGATCGCGGCCGGCAGTCCCGCGAGCAGGGTCACGCCGGATACGAGATAGGGGCGCGTGTCCCGTCCGCTGGTTCTCGGCGCGTCCTCGGGATAGGGCGCGTCGTCCGGCATGCTCACGCGTTCCCCGGTGACGAGCAGCCGATACGTGTTCAGGAAGATCGGCGTGCACGTCACCAATGTGACCAGATCACGGCCGGGTTGGACGCGCACGCTCCTCAGATCATCCGGGTCGACCTTGCGGATGCGTGTGACCTTGTAGGCGAGGGTCTGCGCGGCGACCTTCACGTAGAACACGTCGCCCTTCCTCAGTTCGGTGAGCCGGGTGAACAGGGCCTTGTCCGCGACGCCGGTGTGTCCGGTGATGACGCTGTGCGTGCTTGTCCCGCCGACGGGCAGGCTCGTGCCGTGCAGATGGCCGAGCCCGTTATCCAACGCGTACGAGTCGGCCCCGTGGCGGACAGGCAGGTCCACGCCGATCGACGGGATCTCCACCGAAGCCATGATCCCGTCGCCGAAGTCCAGCAGGCTCTGGTACTCCTTGTCGTCCTTGAATCCGAAGTCGCCGTCGATGACGCCATCCTCGGTCGAGGTCTCGCCGATGACCTGCGGAGTGGCGGCGAGCTTCCTGTTGTACGCGCGGGCCTGCTCGACCATGCGCGCGTACTTCACGGCGGAACGGTCGCCCTCGTCGGCCAATGCCGCGCTTTGCGCGGCCCTGCGGGCCGCTCCGGCCTGTTCCACGCCGATCCACGCGAACGTGCCCACGCCCACCAGGCAGAATATGGTCGTGACAGCCGCGAGCAGGCGGAACACGCGCGCCATATGCCGTTTCCGCAGCAGCCGGGACCGGCGTTCGCGACGCGTGTCATACACGTGCTCGCCCTTGATGACCCAATCCCAATCCATACGACTTGCGGAAACACTCATGTCAACACCACCGGAGGAACAACGAATATCGGCTGGGAAAAGGGAAAGGCACCCGGCCGGCCCCAAGTCAATGGGATCGTTCCGGATGCCTTCACTCATCTGGCGGGGCTCATCCGTCACTGCTCGCCACGCATGCGACGAGTGAGCACGATCGTGGAGGCCACACCAGCCGCCAACAGGACCACGCCACCCACGATGAGCACCGGTAGGCTCACACCGCCGGTCTCAACGAAGTTCTCGTGGTACGGAAGCCAGATCGCGTACAAGGTCACGTCCTTGTCCTGCAATGGAACCTGGCCGCCATCCTTGTAGGTCGTGCCCTTGCCGTCCTTCTGGGTGTTCCAATACTTGAAATAGTATCCTTCGCGTGTGAACGACTTCGACGTGTCCGAAGGGACGGTCACGTCCGAATACTGCCAGCCGGTAGTGTTCGCGTGCGAGCCCTTGGCGTCCGACGCGTTCTTGTCGTAGACCACGTTGGCCTGCAACCGCTGCCAGTGCGCGTACACGGTGACGTTGCCGGTCAGGGGCGTGGCCCACTGGTAGAGGCCCGCATTGTCCTGCGGTCCCGTGTACCAGCCGAGGAACTTGTATCCCCTGATCTTCGACGTGTCGCCCGCGGCCCAGCCGGAGCCGTCCGCGGCGGCCGTGTTGTAAGCCACGGATACGGACGCCGGGGTGGACGGCATCTGGCCCGACCATGTGCTCGGCTTGTTCGTGTCGTAGGTGAGGACCGGGTTGCCGACCCACACCGCGTACACGGTCATGCCGCCCTCGACCATCGTGACCTGGGCCTGCGCCTGGGTCGCGTTCCGGTCCTGGTTCCAACCCAGCTGGGTGTGGCCCGGACGCGACAGCATGCTGGAATCCCAGCAGTCGTCGTCCTTCGCCATGGTCGCCAACGTGATCCTCTGGCCGGCCGGATAGTAGACCTGGCAGCCGGACACCACGTCCGTGCTCGTGTCGATGGTCTTGACGGTCACGCTGCCGTCCTCGTGGGTGGTGGTGCGCTGCACGAGGTCGGACACCTTGCCGGTTGACTTGGAGGACGCCGTCTGCGTCGTGTCCGGCGTCGTGTTCGACGGGACTTGGCCGGAAGCATCCGCCGCGTTCTTGTCATAGGTGAGCACCGCGGTGCGGGTGACAGGCGCGCCGAACGTCATGCGCGAACCGTCGGTGCGGCCGGCGGGATTGCCCAGATCATAGGAGAACGTGAACGTGCTTCCCGTCCATGTGGCCGCGAGGCGGTGACGGGACTGCTGCGGCGCGTTCAGATGAGCTTCGTCGCCCGCATCATGTCCGATGCCCGCGAAACCGTTCGTACCGTACGTGCCGAGTTCCGCGTCGGAACGCTTGTACGCGCCGTCGAAACCGGAAAGCAGCTGCACGCCCTCGAACTTCAGGTCGGATTGCGCGTCCCAACCGTCGAGGTCGTTGAAGCCGGTCACGCCCTTGAACGTGTCGGGCACCTTCTCGCCGGTGTCCGCGTACGTGAACTCGACGGTCCACGAGCAGCCCACGCGTTTCGACGTGTCGACTCCACCCATGGCCGCCTTGACCTTGGCAGGCAGGCTGGAATAGCCGGAACCGTAGGCCGTGTTGATCCAGAATCTTCCGTCTCCGACGATGTTCCCGTGCCCGTCGAACCGGTACAGTTCGCTGACGCTGCCGCCGTTCCAGTCCTTCAAACGCATGGTCATGCTGATCTGGTGGGTCCTGCCGGACGGGTCGGTCCAGTCGCCCACGGACGGGATGGTCAACGAGGCGCCCGCCTTCAACGGCCACATGCCCTGGGACGAGGAGTCCGTGGACCTGTACCACGCGCCGTTCTCGAACTCGACCTGCGAGAGCCTCGTGTCGGTGGTGTTGAGCACGAACTGGCGGTAGTCGCCGGGGACATCATCCGTCTCGAGGTCATGCACCGTCAGACCGGAAGCGGTCCTGTCCGCCACGGCCCTCACAGTGCCGGTCGTCCTGGTCTTGGCCTGATTCACGGTGTTCGCGGTCTCGTTGGACGGGACCTGGCCGGAGGCGTCCTGCGAATTCTTGTCGTAGGAGAGCTTGTAGGCGAGCTTGAACTGCACATCGTCGATCAGATTGCCGGAGATGCCGTCGATGGAACCCAACGCCTTGAACGTGAACCTGCTGACGTTCCGACCGGCGGGAACCACGACCGACCCCTGGAACGTGTCCCACGAGCCGAGCCAGCCATCCGTGTTCGGAGCGTTCACCGTGGTGGACTTCTCACCCAGCCTGTTGCCCCGGTCGGACGCGATGCGGGTCATCTCCACCGGCTGCTCATGGCCGGGCGCGCCGACGAGGATCTGGATCTTCTCATTGGAGTTGATGGTCCCGTTCCTGTGCGCGTACCGGAGCTTCACCGTGTACACGGTCGGATAATCGTGCGCGGTGTCGATGTCCTGATACAGATACGTGTCGGCCTGCGAGGCGGTGATCTCCGCGTACATGTTGTCGTTCGCACGGGACCGTTGGATCTCGACGATGCCGCCGCGACCGTCGACCCTGGTGTCGGTCTGGTTGGACTTCCAGCCGAACCTGCTCGCGTCGAACCCGTTGAGGTGCACCCACTGCTTGGACGCCTCGCCCTTGCCGTTCAGCGCGCCGCTGATCTCCACGTCGCCGTGCGCGGGGTCGATGTTGGCGAAATTGTATTTCGCGCTCATCTTGGACTGGCTGACGATATTCCGCCAATCATGGTCGAAGTCGCTGTTGACGAGCTGCTTCGGCAGGCCGTTGGCGGCGTATTCCGCCACATCATCATCCGCCACGAGCTTCACGCTGCCGGAGGTCTTGTCCTTGGCGGGCTGGGTGGTGTTCTCCCTGCCACGCTGGTTCGACGGAACCTCGCCGGTGGCATCCGAAGCGTTCTTGTCGTAGTCCAGGCGGTATGCCTTGTCGAACACGATGCCGTCGAGCACGTTGCCGTAGTCGAGCTGCTTGGAGTCGATGCTCTTGAACGTGAAGCGGGTCGTGGTCTGCCCGTCGGGGATCAGGTAGGTGCCCTCGTAGGTCTCCCACTGGTTGACGTGGTGGCGGTTGTTGCCGTTCGTGACCTTGGTGGCGATGGTCGTGGACTTCTCGTTGAGTTTATCGCCGTGCCCGTTGACGCTGGTGCGGGTCATTTCGACGGGCTGCTCGTGGCCGGGCGTGCCGATCATGACCTGCATCTTGTCGAGGTACGTGCTGTTGAGGCTGGCGTGCTTCAACCGCACCTTGTACAGGGTGCCGGGCACGGTCCTGATGTCCTGGTAGATGGCTGTGCCGGCCTCGTAGGCGCAGAGCTCCGCGTACACGTTGTCGGCGGTGGAGTCGTCGTACTGGAGTTCGACCGCGTTGGCCTTCTGCTGGACGTTGCTTCCGGCCTTCTGGGTGCTGGTCCAGCCGAACTTGGACTTGTCCCACCCGTTGATGGCGGTCCACTTCCAGCTGGAGCCACTGGGAAGGCTGGTGGCGTGCAGGGTCTTGCCCGCGTTCGGGTCGATGCTGGTCCAGCCGCCGAAGCTGTCCTTCCACTGGTCGTGGTAGTTCACGCTGAAGTCGCCGTTGACCAGATGGTCCGGCAGGCTGGCGTTGGTATCCGCGACGGTCTTGACGGTTCCGCTGGTCTTGGTCTTAGCGGGCTGGGTGGTGTTCTCCTTGCCACGCTGGTTCGACGGAACCTGACCGGACGCATCGGCCGAGTTCTTGTCATAGGTGAGCTTGTATGCCTTGGTGAAAACCACGTCGTCCAACAGATTTCCGGTGTTGAAGGACGGCGAGTCAACGCTCTTGAACGTGAACACCGTCACATCGGAAGTGGCTACATAGACTCCCTCATAAGTCGCCCACTGTCCGTCATGGTTCCGTGACGAATGATATCCAAGCCCGGAACCCCATGAGATCTCGGCCTTGTTCGATGCGTGGGTCGAAATGGTCGTGGATGCCGTGGACTCCCCGATGGCGTCAAGCCCGTTCTGGGACTCGACACGGGTCATCCTCACCGGCTGCTCGTTTCCATCCGCCCCGATTAGAACCTGCATCTTGTCCAAATACTCGCTGCTCAAACTGGCATGCTTCAACCGCACCTTGTACAGGGCACCGGGCGTGGTGCGGATGTATTGGCGGATGCTGCTCTGTGCCTGATATGGAGAGAGCTCGGCGTACATGTTGCCCGTACGTGAATCCCTTTGAAGTTCGACCTCGTTCGTATGCCATTGCGAGGACCCCTCCTGGACGCCAGACGTTTTTCCGGCCTCGCTGGAATCCCACGCGAATCTATCCGAATCGAAGGTCGACGGGAGGGAGACCCATTTGGTGGGATTATCGGACTCGTAGACCATCTTGTCCTTGCGGCTGACACCCCACCAGTTCCTCTTCTTGTCACGAAGGTTCTGGCTTAAGACATCAGCTCCCGGATATTCGAAATCGCCGTTGACCAATTCGGTCGGCAATCCGTCAGAGGTATCCACGACGGTCTTCACCGTGCCGGTCGTCTTGGATTTGGCGGGCTGGACGGTGTTCTCCTTGCCACGCTGGTTCGACGGGACCTCGCCGGCGGCGGCGGCGGAGTTCTTGTCGTAGGAGAGGCGGTATGCCTTGTCGAACACGATGTCGTCCAGCAAGTTGCCGTGTTCCATCGACTCGGCGGCAACGCTTCGGAAGGTGAACCGGGTGGTGGTCTGACCATCCGGGATCACATACGTGCCCTCATACGTTTCCCATTGGTTCTCGTGGTTACGGTCCGCTTCACCGGTGTTGGACACCTTCGTGGCGATGGTGGTGGACTTCTCGTTGAGTGTGTCGCCGTTGCCGTTCACGCTGGTGCGGGTCATCTCTACGGCCTGCTCATGGCCGGGCGTGCCGACCATGACCTGCATCTTGTCGAGATAGCCGCTGTACAGGCTGGCGTGCTTCAATCGGATCTTGTACAGCGTACCGGGGACGGTCTTGATGTCCTGGTAGATCGCGGTGCCCTTCTCGTAGGCGCAGAGTTCCGCGTACACGTTGTCGGCCTGGTCATCGTATTGGATTTCGACCGCGCCGGCCTTGTGCTGGATGTTGTCGGTACCGTCCTTCTGGGTGCTGGACCAGCCGAATTTAGTCTTGTCCCAACCATTGACGGTCTTCCAGATTGCGGCGCTGTCGTTCCAGTTACGGACGGAGTTCAGATACTTGCCATCGGGGGTGATGGATGTCCAGTTCCAACCGCCGGTCAGCCATTGGTCTTTGTAGTTCACGCTGAAATCGCCGTTCACCAGATGGTCCGGCAGGCCGCTCGTGTCGTCGGATGCGAGCTTCACGACGCCTTTCGCGTCCCCGGTCGCGCCGGTCGTGTCCACCGCACCGGCGGTGCCGGCCAGCCCCGCGCCCAACGTGGACGCGGCGACCAGACCGGCGATGAGTCTTGTGAAGAATCCCATTCTTTTTCATTCCTTCATATTGTTTTTAGAAAAGTCCTTTGATAAAGGGAACGGAAGGAGGCCGGAGAGGCGAAGCCTCCACAGCCTCCTGCCATGAATCGTCCGGGAAAAGAGGTCAGGCCGCGATCGGACCGTCGCCCAGGTTCTCGTGGCGGACTCGGTAGGCGGCGAAGCCGGACGCGGTGGCCACGAGGATGATCGCGAACGCGCCGACCAGCATGACGCCCATGGTGGTCGCGCCGGTCTGCGGCAGCTGGGTGATGTTGTCGATGTTCTTCACCACGGCGGTCGGGGTGGTGGTCTTGCCGTCCGCGTTGTTGACCGTGCCGGTCAGTCCCGGCTGGTCCTTGCCGGTGATGGTCACGTGCCCGTCATCGGTGATCTTGAGGGTGAAGCTCGGCTTGACGAAGCTGAAGTAGCCGGTCGGCACCTGGGTCTCCTTCACGGTGTACGTGCCGGCGCCCAGACGGGTGAAGTTGATCACGCCGGACGCGTTCGTGGAGAATTCGGTGGCTTTGGACTCATCCGTGGTGAACGTCCACTGGTTCGAACCCGTGTTCCACACGTACCACTGGTTCAGGCTGTCGTTGTGGAGCTTGAACTTGGCGCCCTGGATGACCTTGTTGCCGTCGGCCGCGCTGATCTTCTTCAGATTCACGTCGTAGGTCGGGACCGGGGTCTCATCGGTGCCCGGCCCCGGGGTCGGCACGTCCGGCGGGACCACGTTGGGCAGCCAGTTCGAGGTGATCAGGATCTGGTTGAGGCCCTGGTTGGCCTTGGACGCGTTGACGACCTTGCCCTGGTAGGTCACGGTCACCTGCTTGCCCTGGTAGGTGTCCACGAAGCTCTGCAGGCTGGTGACCTTGAAGCCGGTGCCGTCGGAATTGCCGACCTTGTCCTTGCCGATGGTGCCGAACTGGTTGGTCACGTCCGTGCCGGACGACGTGGTCGCGTAGAACGAACCGTCCACGTAGACGATGCCGGTCATGTGGTCCTCGAGGGTGATGGTGTCCACGGCCAGCTTGTTCGGCACGGTGAACGTGGCCTTGAAGTCACGGGTCTCGCCGTTGGTCGCGGCCGCGGAATCCTTCCACGTGCCGTCCACGCTCTTGATCTTCTTGTCGATCTTGGTGACGTTGGTCTTGATCTGGGTGGAACCGAGGGTCTGGCCGTTGCTCATCCTGACGCTGCCGCCGATCGTGGTGGACACGAGGATCGGGATTCCCTGGGCGTCGACGACGAGATAATAGCCCTCCGGCAGGGTCAGGTTCAGACTGCCCGTGGCGGAGGTCTGGTTGGTCTTCACGGCCGCCACCTTGCTGGACGCGGCGGTGGACTGCAGGGTGCCGGCGACCTTGCGCAGCGTGTCCGTGTCGGTTTTCAAACGCAGGAGCTGTTCGGCGGCGTTACGCCCTTCGGACGTGTTGTAGGTCACACCGTTCTTGTTCAACGCGGCCTTGACCCACGCGTCGGTCGTGGCGTCCGGGGATGAGGCGCTCACGCTCTTCACGTTCGCGCCGTCCTTGACGACGTCCGTGTAGTTGGCGAGCTTGTAGACCGTGAAGCTGTGGCCCGCGAGGGTGGACCCGTCGCCCGCGTTCAAAGCGAGCGTGCCGTCCGCGGCGAACGCGGCGGAGCCTGGCACGCACAACGCCGCCAACGCGGCCACGGTCGCGCATACGGCCGAGATCTTTCGTTTGTCCATGTTGGATTTCTCCTTCTGATGGTCGTTTACCTTCGCATCCGACCCACATGGCGCGGCCGGACGCTCTCGACGTTCCCCATACTGTCCCGGGACACGCCGTCCTGCGGTGCACCATGTCTACAAGTTTCAGCGCCGCGGCAAAAAAATGGCCGCGGCCCCACGGAGAAACGGGGCTCGCGGCCATGATGGTCAGGGAATCCGGCGCCGAAGCGCCTTAGCGGTTACCTGCCGGAGTGGGCGCCGGTCCTGCGGCGTGCGCCCATGAGGGCCACGCCGATGGCTCCGAACGCGACGATGGCGAGCAGGATGCCGGCGATGGTCGCGCCGGTCTTGGCGAGGCTTTCGCGGTATCCGTTCCAGTCATCCGTGTTGGATTCCACGGTGGTGTCCTCGCACAGGGTCGTGTCGCCGACCTTGACCTGCTTGAGTCCGGTCGTGTCGTCGGCGTCGCCGTCGGTCTTCGTGCCGGCGCCGGTGTCGGACTGTCCGTCACCATCAGACTGGCTGTCGCCGGTCTGGTCGCCGTCGGCGGGCTGCTGGTCGCCGAGCTGGTCGGTGACGGGGCATTCGACGAGCGGCGTTCCGGTGACCTTCACACGGTTGGTGTGCTTGCCGCCGGCCTGGACGCCCTTCAACGTGCCGGTGATGATGGTGGATTCGCCGGGCTTGAGCACCAAGGTGTCCCAGTTGTCCGGATATTTCAGGTCCACGACCTCGCCTTCGCCCGCGATGGTCTTGTCGACCATCCTGAGGTCCTTGGCGAGATACCAGGCGCCCTCACCGGTCGAGGAGTCGACCTTGCTGGTGTTGGTGATCTTGAACGCGATCTCCTGGCTGTCGCCGGCCATCTTCAACGCGTCCTTCACGTCGTCGCGGTCGCCGGCCTGTTCGCCGGAGGCCACGTCGTACTTCTCGATGTGGATCGACGGGGTCATGTCCGGGGTGCGGGTCCACACGATGTTGGACGGCAGGTTCTTGTCGTTGAAGATCTCGGTGAACTGGTTCTCGATCCTCTCGCCGACCTTGACGCGCTTGCACTGGATGTAGGCGCGCCAGCCCGCCTCGTGGTCGATGTCAGTGGACACGAGCTGACGGTACAGGTCGGTCGCCTCGACGGTGACCTGGCCGTTCCCGTCCGCCGTGGCTGTGAACAGGTCGCCGCCGAACTTCGAGGAGTCGAAGCCGTTGCCGGCGATCCTGTCGCCCTTCGCGGCGACGACCTGGCCGCCCGCGTACAGGTCACGGGTCGCGTACACGGCCCACTGGCCGGTGTACTGGTCGTATTCCGTGTTCAGCGGGTCCACGATCTTCCACTGGTCGACCTGCGGGTAGGCACGGTTGGCCGGGATGATGCTGGAGTCGAGCTGGTAGAGGAACGTGCGGTTGAGGTACACGCTCTTGCCGTCGATGCTTTCGCCGCCGACCTTGACGGTCACATCCTTGGCCGGGTTGATTGGCTTGAGCGGGTTGGATACCTCGTTGGTCTCACGGCTCAGATCGTTGGTGATCTGGATGGCCTTGTTCTTCACGACCTTGCCGTCCTGGACCTTGGCGACCTTGTACGGCAGGACCACCTGGTATTCCTGGCCGAGCAGGTCCTGGTCGATGCTTGGATCCTTCGTCGCGTCGAGCTTCCTGGTGGAGTATTCCTCGAGGTCGGCCGGCTGCGGGTCGCCCTTCACGGTCTCGCCGGTCGCGGGGATCTCGGTGTCCACGGTCTTCGCGAACACATAGGCCACGCCGTTCTTGAGCTGGATGTTGAACTTGGCGGTCACGTCCTTGCCGGTGGAGTCGAGCACTTCGATCTTGGTCTGGTCGATGTCCAGGTACTCCTCGTCATAGTCGTCGACGAGGCCGAGACGCTGCACCTTGTAGGCGGTGGAGTCCTTGGAGAGGTCCTTCGCATCCAGGGTCAGGATGTAGTTGCCGGTGTCGCCCAGCAGCAGTGTCTTCCCGTCGATGCTGACGGTGCGGTCCTTGCTGGACACATCCTTCTTCTTCGGGGTGAGCTTCGGCGGCTCGTTGTACACCTTGTTCGACGGGTGAGCGAATTGTTCAGGGTCAGCCCCCACTGGTTGCCGACCTTGTGGTCGGTGGGCGCGTCCTTGGACACGGTGCCCTCGAAGCGAACGAGCACGCTCGGGTTCTTGCCCTTGCCCCAGTTGGCCTTCACGTACTCATTGTCGAAGCTGAGACGGAAGGCATGGTCGGTGTCATCCCAAGTGGTCTTGTACCGCTTCTTCGAGATGGTCTTGCCGGTCAGGAGGTCTCGGACCTCGAGGGTCTGCTTGTCCGGCTCGAGGTACGCGTCGAACGTGTCGGTCACGGCCACGTCGGTCACGTCGTAGGCGAGGTTCCCGGGCAGTTTCGGCTGGGTGGTCAACTGGTATTCGACCTTCTGGCCGGGGAACACGACCTTGCCCTGGACGCTGTCCTGGTCGCCGCCCTGGCTGGCTTCGGACACGACGTCCTTCTTGACCGGGGGCACATAGCCGCAGATCTTCGGCTCGTTCGTGCTGACGGACTGGTTGTTGACGACCTCGGCGCCGCTGTTGGTCAGCTCGTGGCCGTCCTTGCCGGCGGTGCAGAACGAGGTCTCGTCGCCCTCGCCGACGCCCATGTCCTTGCGGACCTGGGCCGCGCCCTTGCCGTTGGCCATGTTGATGACGCCCGGCACGAGCAGGGTGACCTGCTTCGCCTTGGTCATGCCGGTCAGCTCCTTCAGGTGGCTGGCCTTGGCGGCGGCGGTGACCTTGGTGCCCTCGACGGTGATGTCGTACAGGGCGGTCACGTCCTTGCCCTTCGCGTCGATGCCGTCGACGGAGGACTGGGCCGCGGTGTCCGCGTCGGCCTCGTACACGCGGATCGAGCTTTTGCCGTCCGCGTCGAACAGGTAGTCGGCGTTCGCGTAGTCGTCCTCGATGGAGAAGGTCTTCAACTGGTCGGGCACGAGGTCCTTCTCGACGGTGGCGTTGACCGCGCTGGCGACCTTGTCGCCGTCGAGGAAGTAGTTGTCGTCGGCGCCGGTCTTGTTGGACTTGGTCGGGTCGGTCACGAGCTTCCAGCCCTTGCCGTCCCACTTGACCCAGCTCTTGTTCGGGTTCGGCTTCCAGGTCGGGAACTCGTGGCTGTCGGTGTCCTGGTCCTGCTTCTTGGTGACGCCCTGCCAGAACACGTGGCCCTTGTCCTCGACCTTGCTGGTCTCCGGCGTGGACACGGTCACGTCGAACGTGAACTCGAAGTCATGGTCGTCGGGCAGGTTGCCGCCGTTCCAGGTGGCGGTCAGCACGTTGCCGGACGGTGTGGCCCCGTTCGCGGTGTTGAACGTGTAGGAGCCGGTCATGTCCTTGTTGGCGGTCTTGTCGGTGACCTTCAGGTTGGACACGGTGTACTTCTGGCCGTGCGGGTCGAACGTGTCCTTGAAGTCGAGCTTGGTGCCCTTCCTGCCGGTCTTGGATTCGATGGTCGTGGTGTTCGTCATCGAGTCCGCGCTGACGCCCTCGGTGATGTGTTTGGTCGGCGGGACCGGCGGCGTGTCGACCGGTGGCTCGTCCTGGTCGAGGACGATGGCGACGACGGAGCGTGGGGCCTTCGCCATCTCACGCGCGGCGAGAGAATCAATATTGGTCTGACCATCAGAGAAATTATCAGTGGTCTTATATCCGACCCCCTGATAGTAATAGGTGGTGCCGGAAATGCCGGCCGCCTTGTAAGCGTCAGCCCACTTCTTCGCGTTGAAGCCGCCGTTGGCGCCCGTGTACCAGTCGCCGGACTTGCCGGGCGTGTGCACGAAGCCCACGGACACGAGTCGGCATTCCGGATTCTGGTTGCCGGAGGCCTTCGCACGGGCCACGCATTCGTTGTTCGCGTTGGTCACGGCCTCGTCGATGGCGCCGTTCGATTCGGCGCCGTCCATCGACTTCACACCCGCGGCCTGCATCGCGGCCTTCACGTTCTCACGGGTCGGGGCGCCGAAGGAGTCCTTGTACACCCAGCTGATCTGTCCTTCGCCACCGGCGGCGCCATCACCGGTGCCTGTGCCGGTGCCGGACCCGCCGCCGCCATCGGCCGCGAACGCGCCGGCGACCGGCGTGCACAGGGTCGCCGCGGCGACCATCGCGGCCAGAGCGGCTTTGCCCCATTTCTTGTTCTTGTTGGTGGAACCCAATGTTCCTTCTCCTTTCAGAGATTTCTGCCTGCAGATTCATCCCCCGCCTATGCGGGCCGGGGATGGGACGGCGTGGGATGCATCCCACGTTCCCGTCCTGCCGCGCGGCCGGACGGGGGCCCGTCCGAGTTTCAAGACAACCATGGTTCGGACGGGCAAACGGTGCACCATGTCTACAAGTTTTCCGCGTGACGAAATGTCCAAGAGACAGGAAAGCCCCGTCCGAGTGGACGGGGCCATGCGAAAAGAAACAGAGGAAACGAATCATCCGATAGGGCAGAAACCACCGGAAGCACAAGAAGAATTTGTCGTGTGCTGATTAAAGAACGGATCCTGAGTAATGTCATAATCATCTGAACCGTTGGATGGCGTGGAACTTCCGCTTGACGAGCTACCCGAATACGATTGGCCTCCGGTGGAACCGGAGCCACCGGAACCGGCGGACCAGCCGCCGGACGAATACGAACGGTTCGAACCCGAACCGGATGACGGGTACGAACGCTGCTGTGACTGCTGCGCTTGTTGCGCTGCGGCGGCCTGGGCGGCGGCCTCCTGTTCGGCCTTCGCCCTGGCCTCGGCATCCGCCTTCTCCTTCGCCGTCTTCGAATCGTTCACGGCCTTCACGGCCTTGGCGATGGCCTCCGCGTCGCGGGCCTTGACGGCCTTGTCCAGGTCCTGGCGGGTCTTGTCGTCGGCGACCTTGCCGTCCGTGGCCTTGTACAACGCGTTCGCATCGGCCACGGTCTTGTCGAGCTTCGACGTCTCGACCGCCTTGACCGCGGTTTTCAACAACTTCGCGTCCGCCTTGACGGTCCTAGACGTCCTGGCCGCCTTCGCGGCGGCCGCGTCCAGGTCGGCGGCCTTGGACGCGTCGCACTTGACCATGGCAGGAAGCCTCACAGCGGCGGCCCTCTTGAGCGTGTCGACGGTCTTCGCGTCCTTCACGCTCTTCGCGTCCGTCTTCAACGCGGCCACGGTGGCATCCGAGCCGAGCAGTGTCTTGTACGCTTTCACGGCTTTGGCCTGGTCCGCCACGGCCGATTCGCATGCGTCGCGCGCCACCGACGCCTGATGGCTCTCGTACGCCCGGTGGGCGCATACGCCTCCGGCGACCAGGACGGCCACGGCGACGGCCGCCGCGCCGATGATGATCCGTCTGCGGTCCTTCCGCGGTTTCTCCGGCCCCGCACCGGGACGCGGCCCCACGGAAAGCCGCACCGCCTCCGCCGCGGTCTCGTCCAGCGACGGGACGCCGTCGTTCATGTTGTTTTCCTTCATATCGGCCATTCTAATCACATCCTTGGTTTCGTCGCCCGCCCGCTCCCATGCGTACGTGCATCCGTATGTATGTATGTATATGTTTATGGGCTTACGCTCCGGGCGGCTTGCGGACGCCCGAAGTGTGGAATCATGCTCTTATCCCTTGCACGCTCCTTATATAAGCGCATGATTATTTGATTATTTGCTTACCGGCCGTCCAACGCGGGACAGTTCGACTCGATCCACGAGGACACCAGTTCGCTCATGGTCACGCCCCGCGTCGCGGCCGCGAGCTTGAGCCGCCTGTGGAGTCCCGGATCGAGGCTGAGCGTCGCGTGGATCGGTTTGCCCGCACGTTCCGGCGCGGCCGACGATGTGAACGTGGCCCGGAGCCTGGACGCCGTGCTGATCGGTTTGCTGATGTTCATCGCGTCTTCCCCTCCGTGTTCGACACCGCTTCGACGATGCGGAGCACCGTGTGTTCCCGTGCCGTCTCGAGGTCCGCGAAGCGGGTTCCGCAGGACGCGCACGAATAGTCGACCGATACGCCCGGACGCGAGCTCATGACCGGTACGGGCTTGTGTTTGCGGAGCGCCGTGGATCCCGCGCGGAGTTGTTTCTTGTCTGGCATGATGTCCATTCCCGCATCCTTTCCTATTCGATTCCGTTGAAGGCTTCAATGAGTTCGTTGGCGACGAGGCCGTATCCGCTCGCGGACGGCATGCGTCCGGATTCGCTCGATCTGCGCAACGCCTCCTTGAACGGGATGGTCGCGTCGAATCGTGCCAGGCCGTGGTCCGAGAGGAACCGTTCGGCGTCCCTCAACGCGACGGTGTTCGCCCGGGTCTGGGTCAACAGCACGCTGCTGGGCCTGTCGATGGCCTTAGCCGTCTCCCACATACGGTCGAGGTCGAGAGGGCCTGGTGTGGTGACGAGCACCACCAGGCTGCTCGCGTCCACCGCGGCGGCGATCAGGTCCGACTGGCTGGGCGGCGTGTCGATGAGCACCCATGTCTCCGGGTCGGTCGGCGGCATGGCCACGGTGAACCGGTTGGCGACCCGCACGTCGAACGGCAGCGGTCCGCCCGCGGCTCTGGCCTTGGCCGCCCAGAGCGTCGCGCTGCCCTGCGGGTCGATGTCTCTGACCTCGACCTTCCTGCCGAGCTTGTTCAGCGCGATGGCCGTGCAGATGGTGCTGGTGGTCTTGCCGACGCCGCCCTTCATGTTCGCCATGGCGATGATGCGGGGTACGTTCGTCTCATTGTTTTCCATTTCGATTTCCTTCTTTTCTATTGCGTTTCCTTGATCCGCTGGCACGGATCGGGTCTATTCCGGCCGTTGCGCCGATTCGACGGTCTTGCGTTGCCGGTAGGCGTACTGGTCCTCGCTCCTGCGCCGCCGCCCCTCGCGGGTCGACGACTGCTCGCGGACCTCGCGGACCAGTTCGGGATGGTCGCGGATCCACGATGTGAGGTTCCTCGTCCGGGCCGGGTTCGACGGGTCCAGGTCCACCCCGTCGGCTTCCGCGCGGTGGCGCAGGAGGCGTCTCGCCTTCACGTCGATGCCGCCGATCCTGCTGTGCTGCTCACGTCCGATGATGGATTGCGCGAGGCATTCGGCCTGGATGGGACACATGTCGCACAGGATCCGCGCGGTGCTTTTCAGGATCCTCCGGTCGGATTTGTTCCTGACGCGCTCGTTGTCGGTGCCCCACATGAGGTCCTGGATACCCAACGGCAGGCCGGAGCAGACACCCGCGACGAGGTTCGGATCCCCGCTCATGCGGCCACCTCGATTCCGTCGCGTTTGTTGAGCTCGTCCGCATGCCGCATGCACGCGGCCTGCCATTCGGACGGGTTGCCGTTGCGCAAACTGCCCTCGTGGTCGTATTCCGCCTCGTGAGGCCTCATATCGTCCAGGACGTGCTCGCAGATCAGCGAATGCACGTGCCGTTTCGAATGCCGTTCCGGCATGGGAGTGGGCTTGGAAGCGGCGGGTTTCCGATCGCGGCCGCGGGTCTCGGTGTCCCGTTCGCGTTGGCGTTCGATCCGGTCGACGGCCCAATCGTTGGCGATCCGGTCCCAGTTGTCGGCCAGACGACGCGCGGAGTCGACGCGACGGAGCCAGTACGGGTTCGCTGGTAGCCAGTCGATGACCGCGAGGATGAGCGCCAGGGCGGCCGCATGGTCGCCGGCATGGGCTTCGGCGATACGGTCGACGAGGCGTCCGATCCGGGACAGGTCGCGTTTGGTCGGCTTCGCGGTGGTGAGCGACAGCCTGGAGCGGACGGACGCGAGATGGCCCATCACGGACACGGCTTCGGAGTCCCGTCCCGTCGTTTCGTTCTTCCCGTCCTTCTCGGCGGGGCGCTTCCCGCTTGCGGGGAGCTCTCCCGAAGGGAGTGAGGGGAGAGGTTTACATAGAGGGTTTACCTGGAGGGTTTTATCCTTATATATACAGCCCTGCGAGATTTGCAGAGCTGGAGGTGCGAGATTTGCAGAGCCAGAGGTGCGAGATTTGCAGAGCTGGCCCTGCGGCATTTGCAGAGCTGGTTCCGGCTCGTTTTCCAGCCCTGCGAGATTTGCAGAGCTGGAAATCGGCTCCGTTCCAACGTTCTCCGGCAGCACGTCCTTGGAATCGCCGTTCTCGACCACGGTTCCGGCCTCCGGGTCCACGTCAGCGCCCATGGTCGCGGGATCGTGTTCCGCGGCGTGCGTCTCCCTGATCCACGTGAGGTTGGACGGGTCGGTTTCCACCGCGAGGTCCCACACGACCTGGCAGTACTGCGGCAGACGGTTCCTGCCGCCCTTGCCGAGACGCGCGTACCGTTGGTCGCCACGGCGGATGAACCCGCGCTCCTGGAGGAGCTTCAGACTGGAGCGCACGGTGCGCTCCGAGAGCTCCGTGACGTTGACGATGGTCTCGATCTTCGGATAGGCGGCGCTGCCGTCGTCATCCGCGCGGTCAGCCAAGTAGACGAGCACGGCCTTCGCGCTGGCGTTGCCGACATGGCATTTGAACGCCCACGACAGTGCGATGTTGCTCATCTCGATCCTCCGATCAGTCTGATGAGGCGTCGCAGCAGGTTCGCGGCCATCGGGAGGACCGCCGCGGCCGCGTACAGGAACGGCGACAGCAGGCCGAGGCAGACCAGCGCGGCGAAAACGAACACGATGCACATGGCTTCCATTACAGACCACTTCCTTCTTCCTTGGGAGAACGGCTCTTCGAAAGCCGTTCGGAGATGGCGTCCCCGACCGCGGCGGCGCGGCACAAAGTCCAGGTCAGGAACACGAGCGCGAGGATCACGGCGATGATGAGGACCACCATGGCGTTCACCTCGATTCCGCTTCGGCGACGGACGGGAATTCGAGATCACGCCTCACGGGACGGTCGAGAGCCGGATGCGTGAGCATCGAGGCAATGCGCCCGTCCCTGTAGACCATGGCCCCGATCTCGTCGATGGCGATGGCCCCGTCGATGGCGGAATCGACGAAGGTCCGCCTGTCGACGAGCTTCCGGAACTCGTCCAGCGTGTCCCCCACGCCGCAGAGGTAGGCCCGCCGGACGATCTCGCCAACGGTCATCGACGAATCGACGGAATCCGCTATGGTTCCGATCCTGGACAGCGTGTATTCGATGTCGGACGGGATGACGCTTTCGTTCCCGTTGAAATCATGGTCTGTCATTTTCTTTTCCCTTCTTTTTCACATGGACCAGACGGACAGGTCCCATGCGTCCTTCGCGTTCCGGCGGCACCACCAGCCGCGCCCCGCCAAAGCCAGGCCCATGAGGACCATGGCGATGGCCGGAGCGGCTGCCATCGCGACCATGCACGACAGCGCGGCGCACAGCAGGATGGCCGCCGTGACGAGGCAGCGGCCGGCCCGGCGCGAGTAAGCGTCGTGCTGGAGCATCCAGTACTCCGCCTCCGACTGCTCCGATCGGGCGGAATATGTAGACGCCGTGCACCGTTTGTCGGCGTGTCGCACCGTATAGTCAGAATCAGAAACGCCGTTAACGGCGGTTTCGACTACCATGTTCATATTGCTGGCCTTCCTTTGGTTTCCAAGGGACGATGGCGGAGGTTCTGGCAGGCCCCGTCGTCGTGGTTTGCATGTCCACCCTGTGTTCCGCGGGTTTTTCGGTTTCCGACGGGACACAGGGTCTTCTTTTTCCGTTTTCAGTTATGGAGTGCCGGACGTCGGAATCGAACCGACGGACGGGTTCTCGGTTGCAGAGAGAAGGAAGCAAGGAGAAGGGAAAGATCCCGTCCAACCGTTTCCGGCATTGTGGCCGTTCCGTGGAGTCTGCGTTTGTGCCGGAGCGGCCAAGTGTTCAGTTTTCGTCAGGCGGCGGTCAGCAGCAGGTTCGCCGCCATCCGTTCGCGGGCGGTCAGTTGGGCGTAGACCTCCTGGTCGGCGTGCGTGTAGGAGCGTACGGGGCGGATCCGCCAATCGGCAAGAGTCCGAATCTCGCCGCGGCGCAGGGCGCGCACCGCGCATTCCGGGCAAAGGTTCAGGATCCGGGGATCGAGCTGGTCGATGTAGTCGTGCCAGCCGTTCCTGGCGAGGAAAGCGTCGAAACCGTCCGATGTCTCCTCGTTCCAGCGGGTCGACCAGATCGCGGTGTGGCAGCCGTCGCACACCTGGACGTAATCGCTCCGGCTATCCGGCCAATCAAGCTGCTCGTAAATTCCACCAGCCATCACGCAACCTCCTCTTCATTAAGCCCCAGCAGATAGTCCGTAGACACATGGAAGTGCTCGGACAACACGACGATGTCTGAAGTTGTCCAACCAATGCGTCCCAAGAGTTTCCCATTCGCTGAGGTTTTCGATAAACCAAGCAATGAACCGAGTTGGGCACAAGTAAGCCCCTCACCCTTTACCAGAGCACTTATCCTTTGGGTCACTCCATTCATAGTTCTTTCTTTCTGACTTGGTTCATTATTTCTGTACTTCACTATAGCGTACAGTTTGACTGAACGCAAATCGTATGAGACACTTAATTAAGAAATTCTGAACTATTGGGAAGTGATCGTATGAGTGCATCGGAAATCTCATCAGAAACATCTTTAGATAAAGGGCAGCGGGCTGAAGCTGCAATTCCAACCAATGTAAGGGTTTACCTGGGATTAATCGGCAAAACACAAAAGGCACTCGGAGAGGCTTTGGGCATTACAAAGAGTGCCATGTCCATGAAAATGTGCGGCAAAGTCGGATGGTCTGTGAGCGATCTCGTAACGACAGCTGATTTTCTAGGTGTCACTCCTGCCGCTTTAATGGATGACACAATTCTCAGCAAAGCTGAGGCCGGATATACAAGGCCAGCCGAGTATGGAGTTTTTGCCGAGAAGCCAGGTGCTTTGGTAGGTGCCGGTTCCCCCAGGTTCCTTGTCAGTCCCTTCAACCCCGATGCGCCGATCGAGGGTGGAATCTCGGGTGCAGCTAAAGGTGCCTTGGCCGGTTTCATACCGCCCGTAGTCCCGTCCGGTACGGATTACCCGTCCACCCCCTCAAAGCATGACGGGATTGGGGTTTCCGGCCGGTCTCAAGCCCATGAGACACTTGGAGCCATGACTACCATCATCATGCGCACCTCCGAAGGTGACATCAAAATCAACCTGTTCGATGACGAAACCCCGGAAACCGTGGCCAATTTCCTCGGCCTTGCCACCGGCGAGAAGGAATGGATCGATCCGATGACCGGCCAGCCTTCCCATGAGCCGTTCTACAACGGTCTAACCTTCCACCGCATCATCAAGGATTTCATGATTCAGGGTGGCTGCCCGCTGGGCAACGGCACCGGCGGCCCGGGCTACGACTTCGACGATGAGATCGTTCCTGATCTGAAGTTCGACCACCCGTACCTGCTGGCCATGGCGAACGCCGGCCTGCGTCGTGGCATGGACGGCAAGATCCACGGCACCAACGGTTCCCAGTTCTTCATCACCACCGTGCCGACCCCGTGGCTCAACGGCCACCACACCATCTTCGGCGAGGTTGCGGATGACGATTCCAAGGCAGTGGTCGACAAGCTCGAAGCCGTGAACACCGATCGCATGGACCGTCCGACCGAGCCGGTCGGCATCGTGTCCGTGGAAGTGCTCAAGTAAGCGTTTCCCGCACAGCCGTACAATATAGGAAAGCCCCCCGATTGAGGGGCTTTCTTCATTTTATTTATAGAGGCGTTTGCTTGCAATCACCGGCTTATGTGATTCGTCAACATCACATTTTGCGCAGTCGCGGCTCCGCGGAATCCTTCGCGCCGGTGATACGGTACACGTCGAACACGCCTTCGATTTTACGCACGGCGGCGAGCAGAGTGTTCAGATGCTGCGGATCGGCCATTTCGAAGCTGAATTGGCTGGTGGCCACGCGGTCGGTGCCGGTGGAAATCGAGCCGGAGATAATGTTCACGCCGTGGTCGGACAGCACGCGTGTCACATCGCTCAGCAGATGCGGACGGTCAAGTGCCTCGACCTGGATCTTGACCATGAACACGCCCTTGGTGCTGGTCCACTGCACATCCACCACACGTTCGGGCTGGCGTTTCTCCAGTTCGAGCATGTTCTGGCAGTCCACGCGATGCACGGACACGCCTTGGTTGCGGGTGATGAAGCCGATGATCTTGTCTCCAGGAACCGGCATGCAGCATCGGGCCAGCTTGACCCAGATGTCCCCCACGCCCTTGACGGAGATACCCAACGAGCTGGTGGTCTTCTTGGTACGCTCCACCTGCTTGAGCGGCAACGCCTCCTGCTCGACTTCCTCATCCACCTCGTCGCTGCCCGCGTCACGGACCAGATGCGAGATGACGTTCTGCGTGGAGATCTGGCCATCACCAATCGCCACGAACACGGCTTCCGCGTTGGCAAGGTTCAACTCGTCGGCGACACCCACCAATGCTTCCGGAGTCAGCAGCGTGGTGATTGGCAGGTTGCGCTTGCGCATGGCGCGCGTCAGCTCGTCACGGCCTTCCTCGACGGCTTCGGTACGGCGTTCCTTGCTGAACCATTGACGAATCTTGTTGCGTGCCTTCGGGCTCTTGGCGAAGCTCAGCCAATCACGCGACGGACCTGCGGATTCGGACTTGGATGTCAATATTTCAACGGTATCGCCATTCTCGAGCTTGGTATCAAGCGGCACCAATCGTCCGTTCACGCGCGCACCCATGGTACGGTGACCGACTTCGGTGTGCACCGCATAAGCGAAATCAATCGGAGTGGCTTCGGCGGGAAGCGAGACGATCTTGCCTTTCGGCGTGAACACGTAGACCTCTGCCGCGCCCAAATCCTCTTTGAGGGAGCCAAGGAATTCGTCGGAATCCGGCGTTTCGCTCGTCCAGTCGGCAAGTTGCTGAATCCATTTGAGGTTGTCGGCCTCGCTCAGCTCCTGGTTTTCGCCACGCTTGCGGTCGGACTTGTCAGGCGAGCTCAACGCGCGTCCGGCTTGGCCGTTCTCCTTGTACTTCCAATGCGCAGCGATGCCGAATTCCGCGCGGCGGTGCATGTCCCACGTGCGGATCTGAATCTCCACCGGCTTGCCGCCGGGGCCGACCACCGTGGTGTGCAGGCTCTGGTACATGTTGAGCTTCGGCATGGCGATATAGTCTTTGAAACGGCCGGGAACAGGGTTCCACCGCGCATGCACGGCACCCAACGCCGCATAGCAGTCCTGAATCGTGTCGACGATGATACGCACGCCCACCAAATCATAAATGTTGGCGAAATCGTGCCCGCGCACGATCATCTTCTGGTAAATGGAGAAGTAGTCCTTCGGGCGGCCCGTCACATAGGCTTTGATGTGCTGTTCGTCGAGATCCTCATTGATTTCGGCGAGAATCTGCTTCAGGTACACGTCGCGTTGTCCGGCGCGACGGGCCACTAATACCACAATCTCGTTGTAGATCTTCGGATACAGAACCTTGAAGCTGAGTTCTTCCAACTCGGTTTTGATGGCGTTCATGCCAAGACGGTTGGCGAGCGGCGCATACACATCCAGCGTTTCACGTGCCTTTTTCTGCGCGTTCGACTGCTTGACGTAACGCCATGTGCGGGCGTTGTGCACACGGTCGGCGAGCTTGACCACCAATACGCGCACGTCGCGGCTCATCGCCACCACCATTTTGCGGATGGTCTCGGCCTGGGCGGAATCGCCGTATTCCATTTTGGAAAGCTTCGTGACGCCGTCCACCAGGCCGGTCACCGTGTCGCCGAATTCGGCGCGGCATTCGTCGAGCGTGTAGTCGGTGTCCTCCACCGTGTCGTGCAGAAGGCCCGCTGCCACAACCAGCGGCCCCATGCCAAGATCGGCGAGGATCTGCGCCACTGCAAGCGGATGGATGATGTACGGCTCGCCGGATTTACGCCGTTGCGACGAATGCTGGGTGACGGCGCGCCGGTAGGCTCTCGCGAGAATGCTCATGTCCTCGTCGGGATGGTGGTATTCGCACATCTTGAGGATTGGTTCAAGCGGGTCAAGCGGATTCGTGCTGATCTCGCAGCCCAACATTCTGGCCGAACGAACCTCATGATCCATGTCGCTCATTTCGCTCCTCCTCGCTTGGAATGTACCCTATAGTACCCGCGCATCACCATATGACGGATGTATCCGGCCGCGTGTTGCACGGCCGGATACATCCTCGGTCTTTGTGTATTGCAGTCCCGTCAGGACGCAACGCCGGTTGATCCGAAGCCACGTTCCGCGCGGTCGGATCCGGGCAGGGTCTGCGCCTCGATGAATTTTGCCTCGACGTAGCGTTGGATGACCAGCTGTGCGATGCGGTCGCCCGGATGGAACGTCACGGCGCGTTCCGGATCGAGGTTGATCAACGGCACCTTGATTTCGCCACGGTATCCAGCGTCGATGGTTCCCGGCGCGTTAAGCACCGTGACGCCCTGCTTGACGGCGAGTCCCGAACGTGGATGCACCAGCGCCACATAGCCGGCAGGCAATGCGATTGCCACTCCCGTGGGCACCAGCGCCCGCTGGAACGGCTTCAACGTCACTTCTTCGGTGGTGCGCAAATCGGCACCGGCGTCTCCGGCATGGGCGTAATGCAGCTGAGCCGGCTGCCCGGGATCCAGCGACTTTACCAGAACCTCGACGTTTTCCGGCTCGTTGTATGCCTCGTCGAACGCCATCAGGCCGCACACTCCTTGCATACCGGCTGTCCGTCGTCGGTAGTGTAGGCAAGCTGGCTGCGATGCTTCACCAGGAAGCATTCGGAGCAGATGAACTCGTCGCCCTGCATCGGAATGACGGTCACCGAAGCGTCCTCATTGCTCAAATCGGCGCCCGGCAGCTCGTAGTCTTCGGCAATGGCGTTCTCGTCATCGTCCATATCGTTGGAATTGTTCTGAGAACCCTTGCTCAAAGCCTGGAGCGACTCCTCGTCCTCGTCTTTGTTGCGCGGGGAATCATAATCCTGTGCCATCGAGATTCCTTTCGTCATCTATGGTGCTTATGCGCCATAGAATACATGACTTTTCCCCCGCTAGGATACACGAATTGAAATACTCGTAAAATCCGACACGTGGGGCACAATAGAATTAATAGGAAAATCTAAGGGAAAGTGGTGTGTTGTGCCTGAGAATGCGCTCGAAGATGCACGGTTCGATCATGTGAGTGAAACCGGTGAGCTCGTCTTTGTTTCAGGTGCCGGCAAATTCGCCGTCAAGGTCGATGAAGCGCTTGAAAGAGCCATTTTGGAGGCAAAGCAGATTCGCACCGAAACCCAAGAGGAGCGTCAGCAGCAAGCGCCTTCCACGCTGCCGATCTCCCAAATCCAATCCTTGATTCGAGCCGGAGCCAATCCGACCCGCGTGGCGGAGCGATATTCGTTGAGCGAAGCGCTTGTTCGGCGTTTCTCGGCGGCGGTGGAAACCGAAAAGCAATATGCGATCGAACAGTTCCTGGCGGTTCCCGCGCCGAAGGAAAGCCGTGTGCGCACGCTTTCCGAACTGATCGAACGCACGTTCGCCGCAGCCCACGTACGGTTGGAGGATGTGCGGTGGAAGGCCACCAGACGCGGTTTGGAACCGTGGAAGATTACCGCGGAGTTCGATTCCGCAGGTCATGCCGCCCGTGCGGAATGGTCTTGGAACATGCATGACAACGCGGTCAACTGTCTGAACGCAACGGCACGCAAGCTCATCGGCGAACAAGACACGCCGACGGAAGGACATGCCGAGAAGCAGGTCGACCAGAATTTTCTCGCATCATTGAATTTGCCGGGCGATTCCGCACGCTCCGCACGTATCGAACAGACGGTGTCCGCTTGGAATGCTCCGGAACCGGTTGCACCGCAAGCCACGAATATCAAGACCACCGTTGAGACTCAGCCATCGGCGACCGTTCCGCTGCCGAACCGTCCGGAAATCGCGACGACGCAGCACCCCGCCCCTTCAACGACGGAACCTGCCCAAAACTCGCAAAACACGCAATCCGCCGGCGAGCAGCAGTCCGATAAGTCCAAGATGGCATCATCCGATCCTCATAGTCAGAGCACCACCAAATCGAAGCGCCGTGCAGGACGCTCCGCAGTGCCGAGTTGGGATGAAATTCTGTTCGGTGACTGATTAACGTTCCCTAACATCCCACGGCAACATCCGTTCAGACGTTCGGATCATTCGATCAAGCCACGTCAATCAGGCATGGAATATCAGATTCCATGTAGGTCAGCGACCCGTGCACGCTGGGCAGATGCATCGCCTTCTCCGCCTGTGTGCGGGAATCGACAATGGTGGTAGAGCCCGCAGCGGAGACGACCACATCGCCGATCATCGACTTGACGCGTTCATCGACCGGTCCGTAGACGCCTTCCTCGATTGCCTGCCGGCGGGTGCGCACCTGGGCGCGCTCCCCCAGCACGTCACGCCAACGAGCGGCGATGTCCTCCGGATTCTCGCCATCCTCGCCATAAAGCATGACACAGCGTGGTTCGCCGCCGACATTCGCGACGCCCCACATCAGCTGGGGTTCGGACGCTATGTCGATGCAGGCTTCCGGGTCGGCGGTTATCATGCCATGATCCGCCACGATGACGATCAGCGTGTTCTTCGGCATACTTCGACGCAGCAAAGACAACTGGGCGTCGATACGCTCATATGTGCCGATCCACTTGTCGGAGTCCCAGCCGTAATTGTGTCCGATCTTGTCCGCGTCGCGCAGGTACACGTATGTCAGTCCGGGCGTGTTCGCCGCTTTCGCCGCGGTCATGATACGTCGGCGTGGATCGTCATTGGAGATGTAGTCGCTGCCACGTAACGCCGCCTGGGTCAACGCGGAGAACGCGAATTTCGGCAGTCCCGAACTGGTGACGCGAACGTCCTGTTCCGCCAATCGTTCGAATATGGTCGGCTGCTGTTGCAGTTTCAGCGGTGCGGGCGCGTTTTTGAAAGAGATGAGCTGGCAGATTTCGCCATTGTCGGGATTGAGCTGCGTATACCCCGTCATGCCGGTTAATCCGGGGCATGTGCCGGTACCGAACGTGGACATTGCGGCCACGGTGGTGCTGGGCATGCATGTGGCGATTGGCCGCTGGTTAACGCTGTCCGCCATCAGCGACCGTAGATAGGGTGAATGTCCCAATCTCATATTGATGTTCCAATATCCGAGACCGTCCACCAGGACCACGACTGCCGAACGCGCGTCCGGCAGGCCAAGTGCCTCTTGGAGTCGTTTCGGATCGGCATGGATGGCCGTTGGAATCGGATGCCCGATGGCGCTGGAAATGGCGGGAAGTACCGAGGATAGGTGGAGAGCACCGCCGCGGCCGCCCTCATCCGGCAGTTCGTCGCCATATCGTGCCGGACTGGTCATGGCTAGCAGCTGGTCGATTTCGGGCACTTCAACACTCATGGTTCCCATTCAAGCACCGCGGCAGTACCAGCTGGTAATATTGCTAGGTTGATTACCATAACCTTTCCGTGAGGAGAACCACCGCATGGTGTCGCACCGCAAACCGGCAAAACCAGCCTTTGACCCGCGTACGGTCAAGGAGAACATCGTCGAAACGCCGTTGAACGAGGAAATGAGCAAGTCGTTCCTCGAATACGCGTATTCGGTGATTTACGCCCGAGCGCTGCCTGATGCCAGGGACGGTCTCAAGCCGGTGCAACGACGCATCATCTATCAGATGGGTCAGATGAGTCTCAATCCGGACCGGCCGTATATGAAGTCGGCGCGTGTGGTTGGCGAAGTGATGGGCAAGCTCCATCCGCATGGCGATTCCGCGATTTACGAGGCGATGGTACGTTTGGCGCAGCCGTTCGCGATGCGGCTGCCATTGGTGGACGGTCACGGCAATTTCGGTTCTCTCGATGACGGTCCTGCTGCTTCTCGTTATACCGAGGCTCGTATGGCGCCGGCCGCGTTGGGCATGAATGCCGATATCGCCGAAAATACCGTCGATTTCACGCCGAATTACGATAACAAGCTTCAGGAGCCGACTGTGCTGCCTGCCGCGATTCCGAACCTGCTGGTCAATGGTGGTTCCGGCATTGCCGTCGGCATGGCCACGAATATGGCCACGCACAATCTTGGCGAGGTGGTGGCTGCGGCCAAGCATCTTATGCGCCATCCCGACACGACGTTAGAGGAGTTGATGCGCTACGTGCCGGGTCCGGATTGGCCGGGCGGCGGCGTGATTGTGGGCCGCAAGGGCATCCGCGAGGCGTACGAGACGGGTCGTGGCGCGTTGACCACGCGTTCCGTGACGCATATCGAAAACGTGACGGCTCGCAAAAAGGCCATCGTCGTGACGGAACTGCCGTTCATGGTGGGTCCGGAACGTGTGTTGGAACGTATTTCCGAAGGTGTGAAGAACCGTAAGCTGGACGGCATTTCCGGTGCCATCGATCTGACTGACCGGCATAACGGCACGCGCCTCGTCATCGAAATCAAAACCGGGTTCGATCCGAACGCGGTGCTGGCGCAGCTGTTCAAACACACGCCGTTGCAGGACAATTTCACCATCAACAATGTGGCGTTGGTCAATGGCCGTCCGCACACCATGGGATTGAAGGAAATGCTTCAGGTGTGGGTGGACCATCGTCGTGTGGTGATCCGCCGACGCAGTGAATTCCGCAGGAAGAAGGCGCTTGAGCGGCTGCACTTGGTGGAGGGCTTGCTGCTCGCCATGGTGGACATCGATGAAGTCATTCAGGTGATTCGCTCTTCTGATGATGCCGAGGCCGCGAAAACAAAGCTTATCGCCGTATTCGATCTGGATGAGATTCAGGCACAGTACATTCTTGACTTGCGGCTGCGCCGTCTGACCAAGATGAGTCGTATCGAGCTTGAGGCGGAACGCGACGACCTGAAGCGGCGTATCGAAGAGCTTGAACGCATTCTTGCTTCCGATGAGGCGCTTGACGGCGTGGTCATTGACGAAATGGATGACGCCGTGGCCAAATACGGCACTCCCCGGCGCACGGTGCTGCTGGATGAGGATGAGGAAGGCAATTTGACGCCTGTTGTGGCGCATGGCGATGATGGCGTCTCTGCAAACGCGATGGCTGCCGCGCGCGCCGCCGCGACCGTATCCTCCGCAGCAGCCGATGTCGCCGCAGCCGCAAAGGCCGCAAAGAAGGCCGGCGATGAGAATGCCACCGCATCGGCTCTGCAGATTGATGACGAGCCGTGCGCGGTGATGCTGTCCGCCACGGGCCTGATCGCACGCACTTCCGAGGATGCGGTGAAACGTTGGGAGAATCGTTCGGCTTCCGACGGACGCGCCAAGGATGGTCAGATCGTTTCGATGTTCCGCACGTCCACACGTTCCTCATACGGCTTGGTTACTTCAGCGGGTCGTCTGGTGCTGGCCCATGTGGTCGAATTGCCGAAGGTTTCCGCGGATGGGCCGCTCAGTGTCACGGGTGGTGTGAAGGCCGAGGAACTGCTGGGCATGACGGAGAACACCGATCCGATCCGCGGCGAACGGGTGATTGCTGCGATTGATATGCCGTCCACGGATGACGACGGTCAGCTTGTTCCTTTGGCGTTGGGCACCCGCAACGGCGTGGTCAAGCGTTGGAACCGTGAATCTCCGACCACAATGGATTCGTGGAGCGTCATCGATTTGAAGGATGATGACGAAGTGCTTGCCGCTGCCGAAGCCCGTGATGAGGATCGTCTGGTGTTTGTGTCCACCGATTCCTCGTTGTTGACGTTCGAAGCGAAGAATGTGCGTCCGCAGGGCCGTACCGCTGGCGGCATGGCGGGCATTCGTCTGGCTGAGGGGTGTTCGGCGGCCGCGTTCGCGGTGGTGCCTGACGGCAAGGTGACATGGAATTACGAAGAAGGCGAGAATGGACTGTTCTCCGCTTCCGGAGCCGTGGTGTTGACGGTTGCCGGCGATTCCGAAGCGTTGCCTGGCACTGAAAACGGTGCCGCGAAGGTCACGCCGTTGGAGATGTATCCGACGAAGGGCCGTGGTACGGGTGGCGTGCGTTCGCAGCGATTCCTCAAGGGGCAGGATACGTTGATTCTCGCGTTCGTGGGCGCGTATCCGTTGCATGCTTCCACGCAAAGCGGCGCTCCTGTGGAATTGCCGAAGCCTGATATGCGACGCGATGGTTCCGGTACGGATCTGTCGGCGCCGATTGCGGTGGTCGGCTGATTCGACGAAATCGATTGGCGGGGCTCTGGACTGGTTCTTCTTCCGGTTCAGGGCCTTCCCGTTTTGCGCACTTGGGCTGCCAGGTTGAATGAGCAGGCTGGGTGAAAGTGCCTCCGGCTTGGTTCAGCCATATAGTTTCATGCCTTGTGGGCTGTCCACGAACCCGGCAGCATGCAGCAAACGCCTGTATTCGTTGCGTTCCTTCAATGATTCACCGTTCATTTCGGCGAAGCTGACGCTGCCCTTGGACTGATGCTGCAATGCATAGGCAAGTTCCGTACATGCCGGCTGCAATATTCGCTCGTCATCGGTGAAGCTGACGATTCTGTGGCTTTTCGGCACGGCGAACAGCACCGGCATGCCGTGGTCGAGCACGATGACCGATTCCGCTCTGCGCGCCGGTTTCATATGGTGTTGTTCGGGCCATGTGATCGCGGAGCCTGTCAGGTTGGCCGGGTCGGTCACGTCGAGCGCCACGCAGGATTGGCTGCGCGCCTCGTCGTCGCCGCGCAAGGCGTCCACTGTGTCGCGTCCGGCGAATTGGGCCGCTCCGAATCCTTTGACGAACATGCCTCTGACCAGATTGCCGTGTTCCTCCATACGTTTGAGTACCGGGTATAGTCCGGAGAATCCGCCTGCGACCTGCTCCTTGTCGATTAGCGGAGCGGCGATCACGCCATATCGGTCGAGCAGCGATTCGATCAATGCGATGTCGTATTCCTCGATGCCGGCTGTTGGTTTGCCGGCGGTATCGTCCGTTTGGTCCGGTATCGCCATTGGACTGGTCCGGGACGAGTCGACCGCGGACCATAATCCACCGAGCGTCGCCGGTGTCGAGGCGTGGATCCGTACGCGTCTGCGTGCGGCAGTGCGTGGCGCGCGCACTGAAACCGTGCCTTGAGTCAAGGCCCGAACGGGAGCGAATGAACTGTTCGTCACTTTGCCTTGCCATACCAAGGACCACAAGGCTTCCTCGAACTGGCTTTCGCCCCATGCGGGAAGGATGATTTCCCCTGTTTCAGGATTCACGTTGACTTCCGCATGTTCCTGCCAGATGGCTTTGGCGGCTGTGGAAAGCTGCCGCGCATGGAAGGCTCCCCCATTCGATAATGCGGCAAGTATCGTCTCCGGCACGGTCATGGTTCCGGCACTATAGGCATTGTTCTGCGATTGTTCGCCGGGTTTCACCAGCAGCCGTGAATCAGCTGGATGGAATGCGATTCCGCCGGCTTCCTTGGCGTTGGAACCATTGATTTTGGAGCCGACCCATACCACGTCTCCGGATGCGAGCAATTCGTCCAACATACTCGGTTGGTAGTCGCGAACGCGTGCGGGGAAGACCGAGGATTCCCAAACGGAGGCGTTGAGGTATATGCCTTCAAGCTGTTCGATCACACGCATCAGCCCGTCGACGCCTTCATATCGGGCGCCACCCACAGGTCCGACACCTTGTCTGTCCAACAGGAACGCCTGATAGACGGCCGGTTCCACCGGCTTGATGGCTTTGCGTGCCTTGGCAAGCGAAAGCGCGCGGATACGCCGAAACACGTCTTTGTGGAGCCATTGCTGGGGCGTTTGCCGAGGTGACCGTTCCGATGCTGAATCATCGGAACCATTGGCGTCCGCTCCGGCCGCATCATCGACGAAATGGCCTTTCAGCAGTTCGCCTTTGGCATGTAATTCATCCAACATGCGTACGCCTTGGACAGCGTCCAATCCCAGTTCGGCGATCATCTGATCCGCGGTGAATGGGCCATGCGTTTTGGCATATCGCGCCACACGGCCGGCAATGTCGGTCTCGTCCAAATCGTTCCAGAACGTCCGTCCGGCAAGCTCCTTCCCAACCTGCGCGATGACGTCGGCATCCAACAGCGAAGCCATGTCAGTGGCGCCCAGAAGACGTTCCAGCACTTCCGGGTCCATGGACAGCAGTTGCGTGCTGCGTTCGGCTTGCGGCACGTCGTATTGGTACATGACCGCGCCCACGTATCCGAACAGCATGTTTTCCGCGAACGGCGACGGCGTTTCCGTGACGGTCTCACTCAAAGAGATGACGCCGGAGTGTAATCCGGACATCACATGTTTCAGCGCGGGCAGATCGTACACGTCCTGTAGGCATTCGCGTGCGGTTTCCAACAGCAGCGGGAAGTTCTTCCGAGTTCGGGCGGCGTTGAGCAGTTGCGCCGCGCGCAGCCGCTGCTGCCATAAGGGGACGCGTCTGCCGGGGTTGGCGCATGGCAGGAACAGCGATCGCGCCGCGCATTCTCGGAATCGTGCGGCATACAGCACGCTTTCGCCGACTTGTGTTTCGATGATGCGTTGCAGCTCTTCCGTGTCGAACAGCAGCAGCTCGCGGATCGGCAGGTTGCCGTCGCCGTCCGGGAGGCGGATGATGATGCCGTCGTCGGCCGCGTATACCTGCCCATCGAACCCGTATCGTTGTTTGATACGTGTGGTGATGGCCATGGCCCATGGTTCGTGCACGCGTCTGCCGTATGGCGAGTGGACGATCACACGCCAATCGCCTTCTTCATCCTGGCAGCGTTCGACGACCAGCTCACGGTCGTTGGGAATCGTTCCCGTGGCGGCGCGCTGTTCGGCAAGCAGGTCGGCAAGATTGCCGATGGCGTTGTCATCCAATCCGTCACGACGTAGACGTGCGATTGTTGTCGTGTCGAATCGGCTGGTTTTGTCTCCTGCGATGCCGTCCGAGACTTCCGCGCGTAGTCCTTGCGCCATATCGCGTATGAATCGGCCTTGGGACCGTCCGAATGCCACGTCCCGCCCGTCGCCTTCGCCATGCCAGAACGGCAGTCGGGCGGTACGCCCTGGAGCAGGAACCACCACCACACGGTCCCGGGTGATTTCCTGGATCTGCCAGGTCGATGTGCCGAGGGTGATGACGTCTCCGACCCGGGATTCGTACACCATTTCCTCGTCCAGCTCCCCCACTTTGCGTGGGCCCGGTCCGGAGCCTTCTTCGGGAAGCACCACGGTGTAGGTTCCTCGGTCGGGTATGGTGCCTCCGCTGGTCACGGCCAGTCGTTGAGCTCCAGGGCGCGCGGAGATGAGACCTGCCTCTTCGTTGTATTGCAGTGGTGGCCGGAAGGCGGAGAAATCCTCGCTGTTGTAGGCGCCGGTCATCATGCCCATCACAGCATCGAACATGGTTCTGTCGAGGTCTTTGAATGGCGCGGCCTTGCGCACGGTCACGTACCAGTCGTCTGGTTTCAGATCATCCATCGCCGCGGCGGCGACGGTTTGCTGGGCAAGCACGTCCAAGGGGTTGCATGGAATGGTCAGTGTTTCGATGTCTCCGGAGCGCATGCATTCGATGCTTGCGGCCGTGCCGATGATTTGCTCTCGTGTAATCGGGTAGAACAGCGCATGCGAGACTCCCCCGACCTTGTGGTCGGCGCGCCCCACCCGCTGCAGTCCCGAGGACACAGACAATGGCGGTGCGATCTGGATGACCAGATCCACCGACCCCATGTCGATACCGAGTTCAAGGCTCGACGTGGCGACCACGCAACGCAATTGGCCGCGTTTGAGCTGTTCCTCGATCTGTTTGCGCCGGTCTTTGGAAACGGAACCATGATGCGCCATGGCGATCGCGTCGGCGTCCGCATGCGAGGAGACCAGCATGGTGGTGGAGCCGACCACGGAATCGTAGTGTTTGGCGAAGCCTTCACAGCCTTCCGGGGAACCCAGATCCGGATACGGCTGAGTGGAATCACTGGCTGTGGACTCCGGCTGGGATGCGTTGTCCGACACACTCAAGGCCGTTCGGCCAAGCCTACGGTCGGACAGCGCATCCCACCCTGCGTCCGCTTTGACGGCGGTTTCAGACCCAGTTTTCCGGGATGTGCGCAATTGCGCATACAGGTCGTTGAGCCGTGCGGTGAGTTTTTCCGCAAGGCCACGGGAGTTGACGAACACGAGGGTGGTGTGGTGTTTCAGCACTTCGTCAAGCACGCTGCGTTCGATGGCCGGCCATACCGAACCTCCGGTCGAAACCCGTGAGGTATGTTCGTCTCCCCCGACCGAAGTCAGTCCTTTACGTTCCGCCAATGTTTCCATGGCAGGGCTCACCCCGGAAATATGCGTGGTATGGCGGTTCGGAAGTTTCACGGCGCCTGCCCGCCGCCCGGCGTCGTCGGAGATGGGGTCACGCATGGCCGAAAGCGGTTCCACCACTTTCAGATCCATGTCGGGGTGCGATTCGGGTCTGATGACGCGTACCGGCCGCGTGCCGCCAAGGAAACGTGCGGCTTCGGCCGGCGGTTCCACAGTGGCGGAAAGCCCGATGCGTTGGACAGACCGGCCGGCAAGGCTTTCCAATCGTTCCAAGCTCAGCGCCAGGTGCGCGCCACGTTTGGAGCCCGCGATGGCGTGCACTTCATCCACGATAACGGTATCAACGGCGGAAAGTATCCGTCGCGCCTTGGAGGTGAGCAGCAGGAACAGCGATTCTGGCGTGGTTACGAGGATATCCGGCGGATGGCTGACGATTCTGCGCCGTTCCTGCGGCGTGGTGTCGCCGCTTCGTATGCCCACGCTGACTTTCGGCGATGGCAATCCCATCGCCTCGCACTGTCCGGCGATGCCGGCCAATGGCGCTTGGAGGTTCTTGGCCACATCCACGCCCAGAGCCTTCAATGGCGAAATATACAGGACCTTGACGCCGCGGACGGGTTTGCGTTTCTTGGCATTGCAATCGGATTCAGCCGTGCCGTCCCCACCGCCGGACGTCCGCAATAAGTCATCGCCCTCCTTCGTCATCAGACGGTCGATTGCGGAAAGGAAGGCGCACAATGTCTTGCCGGAGCCGGTGGGCGCCACCACCAACACGTTCTCGCCGGAGCGGATGGCCGGCCATGCCAAACGTTGCGCCTCCGTCGGAGCATTGAACGCATGCTTGAACCAGGCATTGGTAGCCTCCGAGAACAAGTCCATGCATTCGTACATACGTTCGATTATGGCATCGCCTTCAGACATCATCCACAACCGGCGGAAAGCTCGTCATCCACCGTCGTCGGCTCATTCGAGCACACCACCCGGCTGACACATTCGAGCGTCTCACATATGGCGTCGTCAGGCGGCCGCACGGTCGCCGCACTTGCGGCGCAAGGTCTCATGCATGGCGACCATCAGCGCCAGGAACACCACCAGATAGAACGGGAACAGGTTGACCGAAACATGTTGCGCGATCAGCCCGAACAGCGGCGGCATGCACATCGATCCCACATAGGCGCAAGCCATCTGCATGCCGACGATGGCCTGCGATTTGTCCTCGCCGAAATAAGCAGGAGTGGAATGGATGACGCACGGATAGATCGGCGCGCAGCCCAAACCGATGACCATTAGTCCCGCGATGGTGCCGATATTGTGCGGCAGCGGCAGGAGCATGATGACGATGCCGGTCAGCACCAACGCCTGGCCAAGACGAATCATGGCCGGATCGTTCAGTTTCATGGTCAGGAAACCGCTGGCGAGACGTCCGACGGTGATGCCGATGCAAAACAGGCTTCCCCACATGGCCGCCGTGGTCTTGTCGATGCCCTTGCCAAGCGCCATATAGCTGCTGGCCCACAACATGGCGGTCGATTCGAGCGCGGAATAGCAGAAGAACATCACGAGGATCTCGCGGGCGCCACGGATGGCGAGCACACCGCGAATACCAAGCGGCTTGCGCCGGTCAGCTGTTTCCCCTTCCGATTGCTCGGACTGCGCGGATTGCACGGAAGAGGTTTCACTCGTCCGCTGCGGTTCGACGGTCTTACGCGCCTTCCACAACGGCAGGCTCAGCACCAGCACCGCGGTGAGCACGACCTGCAGAATGGAGATGGTCCGGTAGCCCCACGCCCAGCCATGGCCGGCACCCAATGCGCTTGCCATGATGTACGGGCCAAGCAGCGTGCCCAAGCCCCACATGGCGTGCAGCCAGCTCATGTGACGGCTTTCGTAGTGGATTGCCACATAGTTGTTGAGCGCCGCATCGACGCCACCCGCGCCCAAGCCGTACGGAATGGCGAAGAGCAGCAGCATCCAGTAATTCGGCGAGATGGAGAAGCCGAACAATGCGAACGCCGTTAACGCAACGGACACTGCCGTGACCTTGCCTGCACCGAATCGCAAGGTCATGCGGTCTGATAGCAGCGCGGACACGATGGTGCCGGCGGAAATCGTCATGGAAATGCCACCCGCCCAGGAAATCGGCGCATGCAGGTCGCCGCTCATCGTCGGCCATGCGGCGCCGAGCACCGCGTCCGGCAGGCCCAGACTGATGAAGGCGATGTAAATCACGGCGAGCAGCAGATTGGCCACAGTCAGCTCCTTGTATGTTTTATGTTTGCGGCAATAAAATCACGAAAATACTCCGCTATTTTATCCAAAGTTACCTACCAAACGGTATTTTGTATCTTGCACTATCGACCGACGTTTTTGCATTATCGTGCATACACGAAAAGCGGGTCTCCGCCGTAACGCAAGGCCCGCCAATCGCAATCGCCATGCAATATCAGGTGTCGATCTTGGAACGGTCGAAATCGTCGGCGTTCTCCACGATGAACGCCTTGCGCGGCGGCACGTCATCACCCATGAGCAGGCTGAAGATGTGGCTGGCCTGTTCGGCGTCCTCCATGCGGATACGGCGCAGCATGCGGGTGCGCGGATCCATGGTGGTATCGGCCAGCTGGTCGGCGTCCATCTCACCCAAACCCTTGTAACGCTGGATGTCCTCGTTGTAGCCGATGTGCTTTTTATCAAGCTCGGCGAGTTTGCCTGCCAACTCATCATCGGAATACGTGTAGATGTACTCGCCCTTATGCGTACCCGTCAACGCGATACGATGCAGCGGCGGCACTGCGGCATACACATGACCGTATTCGATAAGCGGCCGCATGTACCGGTAGAACAGCGTCAGCAGCAGGATGCGGATGTGCGCGCCGTCGACATCGGCATCGGTCATCATGATGATCTTGTTGTATCGGGCCTGTTCGATGTCGAAGCTTGCGCCGGATCCTGCGCCGACCACCTGGATGATGGCTGCGCATTCCTTGTTGGACAGCATCTGCGCGAGCGATGCCTTCTGCACGTTGAGGATTTTGCCTCGAATCGGCAGCAACGCTTGGAAACCGGAATTACGGGCGGCCTTGGCTGTGCCCAATGCGGAATCACCCTCGACGATGAACAGTTCGGCCACATCGTCATTGCCGGGCTGGCAGTCGGACAGTTTCGGCGGCATGGACGCGGATTCAAGCGCGTTCTTACGGCGTGTGACTTCCTTGGTCTTGCGCGCCTGCACGCGGGCATGCATTTCGCCGACGATTTTCTCCAGCACGCGGCCGGACTGTTCCTTGTAACCGCGTTTGGAGCCGGTAATCATCTCACCGAACTGCTTATCGGTCATTCTGGAGACGATCGGCTTGACTTGCGCGGTGCCGAGCACGTCCTTGGTCTGGCCTTGGAACTGCGGTTCGGCGATGCGGACGGTGACAACGGCCACCAGACCGGCGAGAATGTCGTCACGTTCCACCTTCATATGGGAATCCTTGAGATTCACCTTGAGTTTGCGCGCGTTGTCCTCGATGGCCTTGCGCACCTGCTTGGTGATGCCTTGGAGGAAGCCGTCCACGTGCATGCCGCCGCCGGGCGTCTCCACCACGTTGACGAAGCTGCGCATGGTGGTGTCGTAGCCGTTGGTCCATCGCATGGCGATATCGACTGCGCAATCACGCGTCACCTTCTGCGCATGCAGTTCACCATCGTCTCCGACCGCCTGCGTTTCTTCAACATACGTGTCCTCGCCGGCGATGCGCCAAATATCGGAGACCGCTTCGCCTTTGGACAGGAAGTCGACGAAATCCTTCACGCCTCCGGTATGGCAGAATTCTTCGACGCGCGCATGCGGATATTTCGGCTGCACGGGCTGGGAAACGGTTTCCTGCGATTGCGTGGCAGCATCGTTTTCTTGCGATTCGGCTGACTCATCAGCTTCGGCTGAATCCTCCTGCAGTATGTCGGCAGAGGTTCCGATATCATCCGTTTCAGCGGACGTGTTCTCTTCCGTCACCTGTTCGATGACATTGTCATCGACTTCCAGCATTTCGTCAATGGACTCGTCGCCGGTTTCGGGAATGTTCTCGTCGATGACGGTGATTTTCAGCCCTGGCACCAGGAAACTGGTCTGCCGTACACGGTCGATGAGCTGGTCATAGCTGAATTCAGCGGTGTCGTTGAAAATCTCCGGATCCGCCCAATAGCGGATGCGGGTACCCGTGGTCTTCGGACTGACTTTGCCGATGATCTCAAGTTCGGTGGGACGATTCTTGCGCGTCTTCTTGAATGGCGAATCGGGAGACGGGTGTTCCGGATCAACGTCGGAATACACTCCGGGGTGGCCCTGATGGAAAGCCATGTGGTGGGTTTTGCCGTCACGATCCACTTCCACGTCGAGACGGGAGCTCAATGCGTTCACAACGGATGAGCCGACACCATGCAGACCGCCGGAAGCGCCATACGAGGAATTGCCGAATTTGGCGCCGGCATGCAGCTTGGTCAGCACCACTTCCACGCCGGTGAGCTTGGTTTTCGGCTCCACGTCCACCGGAATGCCTCGGCCATTGTCCGCCACTTCAACGGAACCATCGTCATGCAAGGTCACGATGATGTGGTTGCAGGCTCCCGCAAGAGCCTCATCGACGGCATTGTCGATGATCTCCCACAGGCAGTGCATCAGGCCCTGGCTGTCGGTCGTGCCGATGTACATGCCCGGACGTTTGCGCACCGCATCCAAGCCTTCGAGCACGGTAAGACTCTCAGCACCGTAATTATCCTTAGCCATGTTCCCTTTCAATTGTCGCCTTACAAGACATGAAGTCGAGAAACCCTGCGTTCATGCCGGTTTCTCGACTTCATTTACTCGCGTCTGATTACTATCACTGGTCCAGGAAGTCGCGCAGCGTCTGCGAACGGGACGGATGGCGCAGCTTGGACATGGTCTTCGATTCGATTTGGCGGATACGTTCGCGCGTCACGCCATACACACGTCCGATATCATCCAGCGTCTTCGGCTGGCCGTCCTCCAAACCGTAGCGCATCTTGATGACGCCAGCTTCACGCGGAGACAGCGTTTCAAGCACCTGCTTGAACTGCTCCTGCAACAGCGAGAAGGCGACGGCATCGGACGGTGCGATGGCGTCGGTGTCTTCGATCAGATCACCGAACTCGGAATCGCCATCCTCGCCCAGCGGCGTGTGCAGGGAAATCGGCTCACGCCCGTACTTCTGCACTTCCTGCACCTTCTCGACCGGCATGTCGAGCTCGCGGGCCAGTTCGTCCGGCGTAGGTTCGCGGCCGAGGTCCTGAAGCATCTGGCGCTGCACGCGGGACAGCTTGTTGATGACTTCCACCATATGCACAGGCACACGAATGGTGCGGGCCTGATCAGCCATGGCACGGGTGATGGCCTGGCGAATCCACCATGTGGCGTACGTGGAGAACTTGAAGCCCTTCTTCCAGTCGAACTTCTCTACGGCACGAATCAGACCAAGATTGCCTTCCTGAATCAAATCGAGGAACAGCATGCCACGGCCCGTATAGCGCTTGGCAAGAGAGACCACGAGTCGAAGGTTGGCTTCCAGCAGATGGTCCTTGGCGCGCTTGCCGTCGTTCGCGGCCCACTTCAGTTCACGCCGGCGCTTGAAATCCATCTTGTCGGATTCCGTGTCCAGCAGATGTTGGGCGTACAGACCGGCCTCGATGCGTTCGGACAGGTCGACTTCCTGTTCGGCGTTCAGCAGGTTCACTCGGCCGATCTGCTTCAGGTAATCCTTGACCGGATCTGCGGTGGCGCCGGCTGCGATCACACGACGCTTCGGATTGCCGGACGGCGTCAGATTGTCGTCGTCATCATCGTCACGCACCACGAAAGCGCCTTTTTCCTTGGGCTCTTCCGGCTTTTTGCGCTTGTCTTCGTCATCGTCTTCCAGTTCGGAATCGTCATCCTCGTCGATATTGTCCTCGTCGAGGTCGTCATCCTCCCCTTCGTCGTCCACGTCATCAAGGTCATCGTCGAAATCATCAAGATCGGCATCCTCGACGGGATCGTCTTCAGGAGCGTCCTGCTCGATCAGGTTCTCTTCTTCTTCCGCTTTCTTGCTTTTCTTGGCGGCGGAGGTCTTCTTCGCGGCCGTCTTGCGCGACGTCTTCGTAGCGGTCTTTGAGGACTCGCTCTTCTTGGCAGCAGGCTTGCGCGTGGAGGCCTTTTTTCCGGAGGTGGTCTTTTCGGTCAGATCAGTCTGTTCCGTATTTACCGTCGTTTCCTTGGTGGCCAAACTTATCCTCCTATTGATCCCGCCGGAAGCGTATACCATATGGACCCACTTCTGGCAAGGGCAAATCGTCAACTATGTGAGTTAACCATCTTGCGAGGACGATTATTCCCGCGTGTTGAGCTCACCATGCGCAAGTACCGCTTCCTTTCGGCGTGTTGCTCTATGTCTCTTCGGCCCATGCCGGTCCGATATGACGATGCGCCGCGGAGCAGATGATCGCCGCGAGCGAACAATTCTCATCCAACGCGAGCGCACGCATCGCGCACAGCATGGCGCGCTCATCGCCCATCCACCACAGCACATAACTGATGATGGCCAATGGCTGCACATGATACCGTTCGGGGACCATCCCGATGATGTCGAACATCATGTTGACGCCGTTGTCGCAACGTTTCGTGTCGGGTTTTCTTGATGCGTCACGGAACGATCCGTTGAGGGATTCCTCCAGATGACGCGTGTTGCCGGGAAGTGTCGGATTGGCCATGAATCCCATGAGAAAGTCACGTGACGAACGTCGTTCATCCACGATGATGGAGACCAGCAGCGCGTCACGCACCGCCATGGTCTGCTGCATGGCGATGGCAAGTGCTCCCGCACCGTTTCTGGACAGTCTGCATTCTGGCGATGAATCGTCACCTCCCGACGATTCATCGGCCAGCTCATCCATCCATTCCGAGAATGGCTCCTGCAGGAAATCGCGTATGCTCTCCGCCATGCCCAGCGATTTGCAATCCTCCACCAATTGGTCTTCAAGCCGTTCCATCTCGGCTTCGCATATCGGCATGGGCTCGTCGATCGTCTTCATGTCTCGTCCTCCTTGGCGTATCGGAGCGGTCGCTTGATGCAGGCCGCTTTGTTGGAACTATGCATCATCCGGCAATGCAATGAGGCGTTTCGGCACCCCTGTGGTCGGAGAACGTGAAGCTCGGCGTGTCACGAAACGTCCGGCACCGTCTCACCCGCTGCAATCATTATGTTTTCCTCTTGTCGAATGTGTGTGGATAACCTTGACCCATGACTAGCTCTTCCGATTTGGAACAGATTGAAACGCGCACGCTCTCGCTGGTAAGGGATTTTTCGTTCCTGCATGCGGACGATCCGGTGGCGAATTCCTGCAAAGCCGTCGCTGATGCGGTGGCGCAGCAGGCGGTCACGTCAAGTGAGGGCGGCAAACGTCTGCGGGCGTTGCTGACGTTGGATGCGTTCCGTGCGTTCGCGCCGCAGGATGTGGCGGAACGTGATATGGATGCGGTGTTGGATCTGGCATGCGCGATCGAAGTGTTTCAGACCGGCGCGTTGGTGCATGACGACATCATCGACGATTCCGATCTGCGCCGTGGCAAGCCGTCCGCTCATCGTGCGCTTGCCACGGATACCCATAGTGATGCCATCGGCCATGGTTTGGGCATCATGTTGGGTGATATGCTGGCCACCGCGAGCGTGGATATCGCCAATAAAGCGGCTTGCCGGCTTGGCTCCGGGTCTTCCGTGGTGTCGGCCTTCCTGAATATGCACCGTGAAGTGGAAATCGGCCAAGTACTCGATTTGGCCGTGGAACTCAATACGTTAGACGATCCTGAAGAGCTGGCGTCGGCCTCTTTGAATGTCTTCCGTTGGAAGACCGCCAGTTATACCACTATCGCACCTTTGGAATTCGGTATGCTTGCCGCCGGCCTCGCCCCTGCGGACGCGCGCAGGCTCGCACTGGCGATTGGATTGCCTCTTGGTTTGGCGTTCCAGCTCGCGGATGATCTTCTGGACGTCATCGGGTCGAGCCGCAATACCGGCAAACCGGTGGGCGGTGATATCCGTGAAGGCAAACGCACGGTGTTGCTGGCCGATGCGATTGAGGCTGCCGGCGATGTCGAACGACGTGAACTCATCGACATGTGGGAAGCCGAATCACGTGACGAGGCACATGTTAGGCGTGCCATCGCATTGTTCGAGTCCACTGGTGCCATCGCACGTTCCAAGGAACGGATCGCCGGTCTGTGGCTCGAGTCGAAGGCCGCCATCGAGACGCTTGAACTATCGCAGGATCGCAAAGACATGCTTACCGAGGCATGCGCACGTTTCGTACCGATTGTGCGGGAACAGGGCTGATGCCGCCGCACTGTGAAAGACCCGTGTTCATCGCATCTTCCGCAAACCATTCCTTGTAGACTACAAGTGAACACATCTTTGTCGCGAAACGTTTTTTGAAGAAGGAATCGTACCGATTAGCCATGAGTGAAGCCCAGCATGCCCCCGAAGGCCAGGTCATCGAAGGCCGGTACCGAGTCGTCAGCAGAATCGCCGATGGCGGCATGGCCACGGTGTATCAAGCTGTTGACGAGCGTCTGGGACGCACCGTCGCCATTAAGATCATGCACACGCAGCTGGCACAGGGCCCACAACGCGACCAGTTCGTGGAACGTTTCCATCGCGAGGCCCGTTCCGCAGCAGCAATAGCCAATCCCCATATCGTGCAGGTGTATGACACCGGTGAGTTCGATGGACTGGATTTTCTTGTCATGGAGTACGTGCATGGCGTGAACCTGCGGTACGAAATGAACCAGCAAGTCACGTTCAGCGTTCGTGAGACGCTACGCATAGTCGGTGAGACGTTGGACGGCTTGGCTTCGGCGCATCGCGCAGGCGTGGTGCACCGCGATATCAAACCGGAGAATATTCTGCTCAATGACCGAGGACATGTGCAGATCACCGATTTCGGCCTGGCCAAGGCGGTGTCGCAGGCCACGCTGTCCTCCACCGGCATGCTGCTGGGCACGGCCGCCTATCTGGCGCCAGAAATGATTCAGCACAATCAGGCAACGCCGCAGGGAGACCTGTATTCCGTAGGCATCATGGCTTGGGAGATGCTGGCCGGCAAGGTGCCGTTCACCGCGGACAATCCGGTGACGCTGGTGTTCAAGCACGTGCATGAGGATGTGCCGGATATCACGACCGCTTGTCCGGGCATCAATGCAGGCGTGGCCGCATTCCTCGCCCGTCTTACGGCGCGCGCGGTCGAGGACCGTCCCCAGGATGCGTCCGTGGCATTCGACGAATTGCAGCAGTTGCAATCGAACCTCACCATCGACGACTGGCAATACCGTCTGTCAGCCGTTTCCCCGGCCGCAAACGATGCCGCCGACACCATGCCCGGCGATGGCACCCGGCAGATGCCGCTACCGCCCGCTCCCCCAGCACCGCCTGTGCGTCAGAACGACGATCGTACACGACAGTTCAATCCGGAAAACCCGAACAAAACCACCGTCATGCCGGCGCAGCAGGCAGATCCGGAGGCAACCACCCGCTTGGCTTTGGAAAAGAACGACGTCCCCGCCAACAACGTTCCAGCTTCCCCTTCGAACGGTCCGGTCAGTGGTGGACAGCCGAAACGCAGTGGCAAGCGTGCACCTGTCATCATCGCCGTCGTAGCAGCCATCGTGCTTGCCTGCGCAGGCGGTGGAGGCTATGCCTGGTGGTATTTCCGAGGACCGGGCAGCTACTGGACCATGCCTCAGCCGGCAGATCTCACATGTTCCGATTCGGAGCCCTGCCGTATTTCCAACATCAAATGGAACGCCTATGAGGAACTGCTGAAATTCTCCAACATCGAGTACGAAGAGACCGAGGCGTTCAGTGATTCCGTCAAGGCTGGCAATGTCATCTCCACCGACCCGGAGAATGTCGGTTCGCATGTGAGCAAACGTCATCATCAGAAGGTCAAGGTGGTAGTGTCCAAGGGTATTAAGCAGGGCACTGTTCCCACAGACATTCTCGATGCCACCAGTGCGAACGGCAAGGATCCGATCAACGCGTTGAAGCGTGCCGGCTTCGACAACATCGAACAGACTCCGGCCAATGATGACGCGTATTCCATGGACGTACCTCAGGGCGCGTTGCTTGATTTAAGCGTGGATCCCGGCGCGACTCTGCCCCATAACGCGAAGATTACCGTCACGCTGTCCCAAGGACCGAAACCGGTTACCATGCCGGACGTCGTGGGCAAATCGAAGGATGAGGCGCAGCAGACGCTTGATGCGCTCAAGCTCACCGTCAACTGGACCGAGCAATTCGATGACAAGATTCCGCAAGGACAGGTGATTTCCGCTTCCGCGAAGACCGGAGACGAGTTGCACTGGGGCGATAGCGTTAATGCGGTGGTGTCGAAGGGACCGGAAACCGTAACGCTGCCGAATTATGTCGGACAGAAAGCCGCCGCTGCCAAAGCCGCATTGGAGAAGCTGGGATTCAGTGTGAAGATCAGCTCGCAACTGACACTTGACTCCAGTCAAGACAAGAAGGTCGCTTCGCAGGATCCGGTAGGAGGCACCGAGGTGCGACTGCGTCAGGAGGATGGCACGCCGAATACCGTCACCTTGAAATGTATTCGTCGCTGTTCGACTGATTATCCTGATTACAAAATAGAAATCAGGGGTGTCTGTTCCGAAAACATTCTTCGGAACAGACACCCCTGATTGGTTTGGAATGAACCTCGCTGAAAACTTATGCCTTCTTGGCAGCGGATTCGGCTTGTGCCTGCGCTTCGGCCTCCTGCTGGGCTTTGAGCTCGGCCTTGACCTTCTGCGCGTATTCGTCGACGTATTCCTGTCCGCTCATCTTCTGGATCTCACGGGTCACGCGGTCGATAAGCGAACGCAAATCATCGTGGGTAATCTGGTCGGCGGATTTCTTCTCGACTTCAATCGGCTTGCCGTAAATCACCTTGGACTTGCCTTTGTTCGGAATGACCTGTCCTGGCTTCTGCAGTTCACGCGAACCGATGATGGCGGCCGGAATAATGGGGCAACCGGTTTCGAATGCCAGACGCGCCGCGCCGGTGTGTCCTTTGTAAAGACGTCCATCGGGGCTGCGAGTACCTTCGATGTGAATGCCGAACAGATGTCCGTCCTCGATGATCTCACGGGCGTGGTTCAGTGCGCCAAGTGATTTGGAACCGCCGGAACGGTCCACGGGGAACACGCCGACTGACGTGAACCACCATTTCTTGAATTTGCCTTTGATGCCTTTGCCTTCGAAATATTCGGCCTTGCCCATGAAATGAATCATGCGCGGGCAGGTCAACGGCAGCAACGCATCGTCGATGACGGCAAGATGGTTGGCTGCGATGATGGCGCCACCTTCGTGCGGAATGTTCTCAAGTCCTTGCGCGGTCGGTCCCAAACGGTGGATGGCGATTGGTCCCAAGCCTTTTACGAAAAACCAATAGAGCATTCTTCACAATCCTCCCGGCGGATTGGCCTCCGCCCGATTAGAGTATAAGTATGACTGACCTCAACAATAGCAATGACGATGAAGAACGCCCAAATGACGCGTCGCATGGTGGCGGCTCTCCAATGGACGACTTGGATGCGGCTTGGGCCGAGTTTGCGGATTCGCATGCTGACGATTTGAAGGCCGTGGAACGTTCGCGTAGTGCGAAACGTTTCGAGAAGCATGCGCAACGTCGGGAAAAAGAGGCTTTGCTGTCCATCGATGACTTGGATCAGGGCACGTTCACCAATGATGCGCCGGCGAATGGTCGTGGGCCGCGCGATTTCACTGGTTCGAGCTGGCTTGACACGGATCGGGTCATGGACCGTTACGGTGACGACTTCGTGCCGCCGAATCCTGAAATCGGCCATGTGAAACTGTCAAAACTGGTGTTCTGGATATTGCTGGTGGCCGGCGTCATCGGCATTATCGCTTCCGTGTTCGTTCCGGCGTTGGCTTCGATTCTTGGTTCGATTTTCGGTTTGTGTGCGCTGGTCGGCGCCGCTGGCCTCATCGTGCAGCATAAAGGGCATCGTGAAACGCGTACCGACGAATTCGATGATGGAGCACGCGTCTGACGATTCTTTGGCGACAAACTGAATACATCCATCTATGTGAAGGCCCCGGCGGTTATTGAACTGCGCCCCGTTTGTTGGACGTTGTTAATTAGGATACAGCCCTAGACCGCGAGGGACATGCTCCGGAACTCCTCCGGGGTGCGTCCCTCGAGTCGTATCTGGCGTCGTCTGGTGTTCCAATGCACAATGTACGCGTCCAGCTCGGCCTTGAACCGCTCGAACGAGTCGAACTCTCGGCCGCGGTAGAACTCGTCCTTCAAGTGGCCGAAGACCTGCTCGGCCGCCGCGTTGTCCAGGCAGTTGCCCTTGCGGCTCATGGACTGGCGGATGCCGAGGCGTTCGAGCTCGTCCCGCCACCATTGGTGCTGGTACTGCCATCCCATATCTCCCGTACCATCGGCTCCACGTCCGGCCTGGACACGTGCGCCGGGCGCGACAGGTGGTGGTAGTACGTGGATTTCGGCAGCCCGGCTATCCTCAGGAGGTGGTCGAGCCGGTGTCCCCGCCCTGCGAGCAGTCGGACGACGGCGCTTCGCTCGCGCCGCGTGACTTGGACGCCCGCAGGGCCCGGAGTTTTTCCAGGTACGCGACCTTCGCCTTCAGGTACGCGACCTTCGTCTCCCAGTCGTAGCGTCTGCTGCCGCCGCCTCCCATGACCGCCTCCTCGCCGTTGGACCTGTACAGCCCAATCCAGTTTCTCGCGGTATACACCGGTATGGCAAGCCTTCTGACGAGCGTGGCCTTGCCGGCTCCGGACTTGATGAGCTCCAGCGCCTCGCGCCGGAACCCGTCGTCGTAACGTCTCCTTCGATCCTCACGCATACGAAAGAACCGCACCTCCGATCATCGAATCTGAATTTCTTCAGTCCAACAATCGGGGTGCGGTTCATATTTACGCCGGGGTCTTCACATACACATACGTTGTCAGCGTTTTCAGGCTTTCTTCGCAGCTTGGGCGGTGGCGATCCACTTGTCAAGCAGCGCCGTGGCCTTGCCGGAGTCAACGGTCTGCTCCGCGATGGCGTAGGCGGCTTTGAACCGGTCAGCCAAGCTTGCGTCGCCCGGCACCAAATGACCGTCGGCGACGATTGCGGAAGCGGCGTTCAGCAGCGCGGTGGTACGGAACGACACATCCTTGCCTGCGAAGAAGTCTCGTGCCAGCTGCGCGTTGAGCGTCGGTTCGCCACCCTTCAGATCTGCGATGGTGACTTTGGCGAGGCCGAGTTCGACGGTCGGATCGAATTTGTTTTCGGTAACCTTGCCGTCCTTGAATTCCCAAATGGAGACCGGACCGGTCGGTGCCATCTCGTCAAGGCCCTCATGGGAAGTGTAGACCATGCCGATCTGGCCGTTCGCCGCATATACGGCGGCCATGATCGGGCTCATCTTGCGATTAGCACAGCCGACGGCCATATGCTTCGGGCTTGCCGGGTTGGTCAGCGGACCAAGCACGTTGAACACGCATGGCACGCCGAGCGCGGCGCGAATCGGACCGACAAAACGCATGGCGGGGTGGAAGGTGCGTGCGAAAGCGAATGCGATGCCGCATTCGTTGCCGACTTCGCTCACTTGTTCCGGAGTCAAATCCATGGGCAGGCCGAGCGCTTCGAAGCAGTCAGCAGTGCCGCACTTGGATGAGGCCGCACGATTGCCGTGCTTGACGACTTTTACGCCTGCGGCCGCGGCTACGACGGCCCCCATGGATGACAGGTTCACGGTGGAGGCTCCGTCGCCACCGGTGCCGACGATGTCGGTGGTTTCACCGTCGATGTGCAGCGGAATGGCATGGGCCACCATGGCCTTCGCCGCGCCACGCACTTCGTCGGGGGTCAGCCCCAACTGCTGCTGGGTGGCGAGTACCGCGCCAACGGCCGCCGGATCGGCATTGCCGTTCATGAGGTCATCGACGAACCACTCGGATTCCTCGGCGCTCAAGTGGTCCCCTCCGACCAGCTTGGTGAGGATCGACTTCCATGTGATTTCGGCCATGATGCCCTCCTTGGCGCTGTCGCACGCCTTTATTGTTGTTCTGATGCCGCCAATTGTAACGATTGGACGTTTCCCCACGTCCGCACGTCCATATCACGAAACGGCCCATCGAAGATTCTTCAAAAAAGAAAACCTCCCCCGATTACGGTCGGGGGAGGTTATGTCATGAGCAAGTCAGCGACTCAGCGAATCACTGCTCGTTCTGGCCGTGGCACATCTTGTACTTACGACCAGAACCGCATGGGCACTGGGCGTTCTTGCCGGTTCCCGGGAAAGTGCGGCCATCCGCCCACGGAGAGTGGAGTTCCTCGCTCTTCGGACGCTTGTTGGCCGGGACCTTGCCTTCGGCGTGGCTGATCGGCTGCATGCCGACGATGCCCTTCTCGTTCTTCTGCTCGTCAGCCAGTTCATCGATGGTGGTCTTTTCGGCCTCGTCATCGGTCTCCGGCTCGCTCGGAGCGGTTTCGCCAGTGGCGGAGGCTTCGCCATCCAGACCCATTACGGCTTCGGCCGCGTTCACGGCCTCATCCTCGTCGGATTCGGTGCTCTCATCCTCGGTCATGGCCACGCGTTCGATGTCCACGTGGAACAGCAGCTGGATGGTTTCCTCCTTGATGGCTTCGATCATGGAGTTGTACATCTGGTAGCCTTCACGCTGGTATTCGACCAGCGGGTCGCGCTGGCCCATGCCGCGCAGGCCGATGCCGTCCTTGAGGTAGTCCATCTCGTAGAGGTGTTCACGCCACTTGCGGTCGAGTACGGCGAGCACCACGCGGCGCTCGAGCTGGCGCAGGCCTTCGCTGCCGAGCTTGTCTTCGAAATCGGAGTACTGGTCCTTGGCGTCGGAGACGATGAGCTCCTTCAGGGCTTCAACGGCCTTGTCGCCCTTGAGCTTGTCGACGGCGTCCTTGGCCGCTTCCTGCTCCACGGCGATCGGGTACACGGAGGAGATGGCCTTGAACAGACCGTCCCAATCCCAATCGGCCGGCTTGTCGGAACCGTTGTTGGCGCCCTTGATGTAGCTCAGCACGGTGTCGTCGATGAACTTGAGGATGTCCTCGTGGATGTCGGCGCCCTTCAGCACAGCCTGACGCTCCGCATAAATGACGGTGCGCTGCTTGTTCATCACGTCATCGTACTTCAGCACGTTCTTACGGATTTCGAAGTTACGCGATTCGACGGCCTTCTGTGCGGTGCGCACGCCCTTGGAAACGCTCTTGGCTTCGATCGGCTCGCCTTCCGGCATGCCCTTGGCCATGACACGCGCCACCAGCTGGGTGTTGAACAGACGCATCAGATCATCTTCGAGGGACAGGTAGAAACGGGATTCACCCGGATCTCCCTGACGGCCGGAACGGCCGCGCAGCTGGTTGTCGATACGGCGGGATTCGTGGCGCTCGGTGCCGAGCACGTACAGACCGCCGAGCTTGACGACTTCCTCATGCTCGTCCTTGACCTGGTCCTTGATTTCGGCCAAAGTGCCCGGCCAACGCTTCTCGTACTCGTCCGGAGTGTCATCCGGAGAATAGCCTTCGGACTTGAGCTCCGCATCGGCGAGGAACTCGACGTTGCCGCCGAGCATGATATCGGTACCACGGCCTGCCATGTTGGTGGCCACGGTGACGGCGCCCTTACGGCCTGCGACGGCCACAACGGCGGCTTCCTTGTCATGCTGCTTCGCGTTCAGCACCTGGTGAGGAATCTTGGCCACGTCAAGCAGAGAGGACACGACTTCGGAGGATTCCACGGATGCGGTACCCAGCAGGACCGGCTGGCCCTTCTTGTGGCGCTTGGCCACATCACGGACGATGGCGGCGAGCTTTTCCTTCTTGGTACGGAAGATCAGATCGTCCTTATCCTCGCGGATCATCGGCTTGTTGGTCGGAATCGGCAGCACGCCCAGCTTGTAGGTGCCCATGAATTCGGCGGCTTCGGTCTCTGCGGTACCGGTCATGCCTGCCAGCTTGTCGTACATGCGGAAGTAGTTCTGCAGGGTGATGGTGGCGAAGGTCTGGTTTTCGGCCTTGACCTCCACGCCTTCCTTGGCTTCGATGGCTTGGTGCAGACCCTCGTTGTAACGGCGGCCTGGCAGGATACGTCCGGTGTGCTCGTCGACGATGAGCACTTCGCCGCCGGTCACGACGTAGTCGCGGTCACGCAGGAACAGCTCCTTGGCCTTGATGGCGTTGTTCAGATAGCCGATCAATGCGGTGTTGTTCGGTTCGTACAGGTTGTCGATGCCGAGATAGTCCTCGACCTTGGTGATGCCCGGATCAAGGATGCCGACGACCTTCTTCTTCTCGTCGACCTCATAGTCCTCGTCACGGTTGAGCTTCAGAACCAGGCGCGCGAACTGGCGGTACCAGCGGGTCACGTCGCCCTCGGCCGGACCGGAGATGATCAACGGGGTACGAGCCTCATCGATAAGAATGGAGTCGACCTCATCGACGATGGCGTAGTGGTGGCCACGCTGTACGAGATCGGACTTCTCCCACGCCATGTTGTCGCGCAGGTAATCAAAACCGAATTCGTTGTTGGTGCCGTAGGTGATGTCGGCGTTGTACTGCTTGCGACGCTCCGGCGGCTTCTGGTTGGTGATGATGCAGCCGGTGCTCATGCCGAGGAAGCGATAGACACGGCCCATCAGCTCGGCCTGGTAGCTGGCCAGATAGTCGTTGACGGTGACGACGTGGACGCCCTGACCGTCGAGTGCGTTCAGGTAGGCCGGCAGCGTGGCCACAAGGGTCTTGCCTTCACCGGTCTTCATTTCGGCGATGTTGCCCCAGTGCAGAGCGGCGCCGCCCATGAGCTGCACGTCGAAGTGGCGCAGGCCCAAGGTTCGCTTGGAAGCTTCACGCACGGTGGCGAAGGCTTCCGGCATGAGCTTGTCAAGGGACTCGCCGTTTTCGATACGCTGCTTGAACTTGGCGGTCTGGCCCTTGAGCTCCTCGTCGTCAAGCGCCGCGATCTCGTCCTCCAAGGCGTTCGTCGCTTTGGCCACGTTCTCAAGCTTCTTGATCTGTCGGCCTTCACCCATGCGTAGGGCTTTGTCAACGATATCTACCACAATCACTCCCTTTGTGTATGGTGACTTTCCTCGATTGAGGATAGTCGCTTTCTCGCGATTTCCGAAAAGCTCCGTCCATTTTACGTAAGTTTTGACGTATCTTGTTTTTCGCATAAGAAAAGAGACCCGCATGTATGACATGCGAGCCTCTTATCGTTCAGTTTTCAGCCATTAGCCATTACTTCTTGGCCACATTCTCCGGAGTGTCGATTTCGAAGACGCCGTAGCTCCAACCGTGACGGTGGTAGACGACGGACGGACGACCGGTTTCCTTGTTGACGAACAGGAAGAAGTCGTGACCGATCAGCTCCATCTCGTACAGGGCCTCGTCAATGGTCATCGGCTCGGCGATGTGCAGCTTGCGGCGGATGACGATTGGGGTGTCGCCGACCTGGACCTCGACGGATTCGCCAGGGCCGAGATCAGCGGAAACGGCGTCGGCCGGGCTATTGTTCGGCGCTTCCGGCTCCGGCTCCTCGACGACGACCGGCTCGACCGGGCCCAGATCGACCGGGACCGGATCGGTGTAGCCACGACGATGGTCCTTGCGGCGGTCGCGGGTACGGCGCAGACGAAGCGTCAGCTTGTCGAGAGCCAGATCGAGCGCGCTGAACTCGTCGGCGCTGGAGGCTTCGGCACGCACCACGGTACGACCTGCGATGACGGTGATCTCAACGCGCTTGGCGGTGTCGGCCTGACGCGGATTGCCCTCGTGGGACAGCACAATCTGGACACGCTGCGCATCCGGGGCGATAGCGGTCACACGATTCATCTTGCTTTCGACAACGTCACGGAACCTTTGCTTGATCTGCGTATGACGTCCGGTAACGACGATTTCCATGTGGACCTCCCTAGACTCAAGCGGTGTTAACCGCTATATACGGACCAACCAGCTGCATCGCTGCTTGGTAGTCATCATTGTATCCATAAGATTGGTGATTTGCTGGAAAACTCCCCGAGAAAACAAAAGTTTTTTTACGCTTTGCTTTCGACGATTCTCTTGCTATAGTTGTGCGTTTGAGACCTCTTGATGGCCGCGACCGATTTTGTCGGTTGAGGAACTTCCGGGCTCCATAGAGCACGATGGCGGATAACGTCCGCCCAGGGCG